>Ga0209979_1000777_pt1 | contig 39221 bp, 34 predicted proteins | sample AnhtaG_FD_183114 | JGI IMG/M metagenome (GOLD analysis project Ga0209979, IMG submission 183114) | Deep subsurface microbial communities from Anholt, Denmark to uncover new lineages of life (NeLLi) - Anholt_01485 metaG (SPAdes) (version 2) | ecosystem: Environmental > Aquatic > Marine > Oceanic...
TCAGGTCGCCCAGGCGGGCGAACACAGCGGGCCCGTAGCCCCGGTAGTCCACGTGCCCGGAGAGCACCACGTTTCCTCCCTGCCCTGGACGGGCCGTGAACGCGTACCAGGCCACGTCCTCGGGTCCATTGGGCACCTCCATGTCCCCTCGCGCGTCTAACCCCTTCGCGGTCAGGGGAGCGTCCACGCCGATGCTGGCGATGACCAGCCGCACAGGCAGGGAGCCCGCCGATGGTGTAGCCCCCAGGACGGCAGTTCGCTCCAGGGATGCTGGGGCCGTTCGTCTCGGCGTCGTCGCCAAGGGAGCAACGTCGCCGGGGGCTGCTGGCACCGGGCTGGTGGCCCGGTCGGTCACCATCACTAACGCTCCTATCACTAGCGCCGTCGCCAGCGCGCCCACTGCCAGCCGAAACCAGGCCCTTCGCATCGGAGCGCCCTAGCGGGCCGGCTCTGTCGCGCGTCGCCAGGGCCGCCGACGGCGGCGACGCCGTGGACGTGACCCATCTTCAGCCGTGCCGTAGTAGTAGTGGTAGTAGTAATAGCCCCTACCCTTGGGCGAGAGCTTGTTGAGTATGCCCCCCAAAACCTTGGTCTTGGAGCGGCCCAGGGTCTCGCAGGCCCGCCGGAGGGCGTCCACGCGGGTCTTGCCACTGTCCACCACCAGTATGGTGCCGTCCACCTTGGAGGCCAGGATGGAGGCATCGGCCACGGCCAGCGCGGGCGGGCTGTCGAAGACCACCACGTCGGCCTGGCGCTTGAGGGTCTCCAGCACCGCGTCCAGCCGGTGCGAGCTCAGGAGCTCCGACGGGTTGGGTGGCAGGGGACCGCTGGTCAGCACAGTCAGGTTCTCGAACTGGGTGCTCTGCACGTAGCCGTCCAGGGAGGCTTCCTTCGACAGGAGGGCGCTGGTCAGGCCTCCCGTGTTGCTGAGGCCGAAGAGCTTGTGCAGGTTAGGACGCCGGAGGTCCGAATCCACCGCTACCACCCGCTTGCCGGTCTGGGCGATGGCCAGCGCCAGGTTGGCGACGGTGGTGGTCTTGCCCTCGCCCGGGTTGGCGCTGGTGACCAGAAGGGTCTGCCCCGGCCGGTCCAGCGTGCTGAACTGGACGTTGGTGCGCAGCACCTTGTACGCCTCCGCCGCCGAACTGCGGTGCTGGGAGCCCACCATCAGGCTCTCGGCCTCCGTGCGGGGCCGCGGGAAGCGGGCCACTCCTCCTAGCGCCACCAGCCCTGTCGTCTCCAGGTCCTCCGCCGTCTTCACCGTGTCGTCCAGGTACTCGAATAGCAGCGCCACCCCGATGGCGATGGCCAGACCGGCCAGCGCTGCCAGCGCGGTGTTGAGCGTGCTCCGAGGCTTCACAGGGCTGCCCGGCAGCTCGCCCACTTCCACCACGCTGACGCTGCCCGGCTGGCTCAGCCAGTCCTCGGTGTTGGATTCGATGAAGGCGTAGGCTATGGTATTCGCCAGCACCTGGGCCTGCTGAGGGTCCTCATGCTCCACGGAGAGGCGGAGCAGTTGCGTGTCGCGTACCACCGCCACGTCCACCATTTTTTCCAGCTCATCAGGGAGCATGGTGAGGCCCTGCTCCTCAATGACCTGCTCTAGGACGGGCCGCTTGGTGATGAGTTCCCGATAGGTCTTGGTGAGACGCTCGCTGGTGAGGATGTCATTGTAGGCGATGGTTCCAGGGACCTGCGTCTGATTCACCAGCAGCGTAGCCGTGGACCGATAGACAGGAGTAAGCAGGTGGCTGACTCCGTAGCCGCTCAGGGCTCCCAGTGTCAGGCCCAGCACCATCAGCCACCACCATCGCTGGACAAACTGAAGATAGCGGGTGAGTTCCACGGGACCTCCTTCGCAAGGCAGAGGGACCCTCACAACGTGCATTCCATGGTTCGCCGAAGGCCAGGGGAGCGTCAATCGGGAGGGCGCCTAGGACGACACCCCACGGAGCCACGGTAGCGCCCCCACGCATCGCTGACGAACTTACCTAGGGCGCCTTGTCGCTAACCCTAGCAGGGCGCTGCAAAACTCCCGTCATCGGGGCTACAGGGGGCGCTGGAGACGGCGTGCCACTCAGTCGAGCCGGGGAAAGGCTTTTCCGTGGCCTTCTAGGACGCCCTGGAGGACGTATGCAGCGCCTCTTGGTAGGCCTGGAGAACCTCGAGCTGGCGCTCGCCGAAGGCCGCGCTGGGCCGGCTGCGCTTCACCAGCTCGTAGGCCTCGGCCAGGGGATAGCCCATGCGCAGAAGCACCGCGCAGACGAGGCAGGCGCTCCGGCTCACCCCCAGCCGGCAGTGCACCAGCACCTTGCGGTCCTGAGCTGTCTCGGCCAGCACCCAATCGGCCGCCCGCGAGAGCTGCTCCAGGGAGGGCGCTTCCCCGTCGGTTACAGGCAGGCGAAGATAGTGCAGGCCCGCCCTGGTCAGGGTCGCCTGGTCGTGGCCCTCCTCCTCTCGCAGGTCCAGGACACTGCCGATGCCCTCGCCGGCCAGGTGGGCGGCCTGCCGGGTCTCGAATTGGCCGCTCTGGGCGAGCGAGGGCGTGATCCAGGCCAGGTCGCGCGGCAGCCCGGACCTGGAGAGCAGGCGAAGGAGGCGGGGGGGAAGAAGCTTGTCAAGCACGATCACTCAGCCTGGCCCGCCATATGCCGCAAACGCCGACCTCGAGAGGCTAGGCGTCCCTTGGCTCGTCGCTGCCGGCCAGATCGCTCGCCGTTGAGGGAGCGCTCCTGCTGACCACCCGCGCCGGCACGCCGACGGCCGTGGCGCCATCGGGGACATCCGCGATGACCACGGCGTTCGCCCCGATCTTCACGTTGTTCCCCACAGTGATCGGCCCCAGCACCTTCGCCCCCGTGCCGATGGAGACGTTGTCGCCGATGGTGGGGCCCCGAAAGCTGAAGCCCAGCCGTGCGCTGTTGCTGAGCCCGATGCTCACCCACGGGTTGATCTGGCAGTTGCGGCCGATGGTCACGGCGTCGATGACCACGTTCCCGTGCGCCAGATACAGCCCCGGCCCGATCTCGGCGTGGTCGCCGATGTACACGTTCCAGACAGCACGTGCGAGAAGATCGCACGCATAGGGCAGAACCGGCACATAGTGACGACGGCACCACACCTTCAGCCGGTACAGTAGGACCGGAAGCCAGTTCATGACGAGCAGGACGACCCGCAAGCGGTCCAAGCGGGTTGTCCAGCGCTGCCGCCAGTTCCCCCGGGGCTCCGGCAGGAATGTAAGGCGAGCGTAGATAGGGTAATCCTGCGTAAGCTCTTCGAACATCGGTGAACCCCAGACAGCGTGCCGGTCAGTGCCAGGATTTAGCCCGTGGCCGCCAGACCGAAATGATCATATCGGCGGCTCCCGGCAGGCGATAGGCGATGCGGTCCGCTGCTCTCAGCAGCCCCCGGGCCGTGTCCTCCGGCAGCGCCTCCAGGAAGAGGCTCCAGCGGGTGAACAGCCAGAGCAGGGAGATGCCGTAGCAGCGCTCCATCTCTAGCCAAGGCCTGCCCAGGCTTTCCAGCACTCGCAGGTTGCTCTTGAAGGTGTGGTTGTCCGGGATATGCCAGAAGGGGCGGTGATCCCTCCGCAGGGGCAGGTTCAGCGCCTCCTTGGCACGATGGAGGCAGCGGGCCAGGATGCAGGCGAGGCTGTCGAAGTTGGACAGAGCGATGACAGCGTGGCCCTCGGGCTTGAGGATGCGCGCCACCTCCGACATGAACGCCCTGGGCTGGGCAAAGTGGTCCAGCGACCCCTGGCAGATCACCCGGTCGAAGGAGGCGGCCCGGAAGGGCAGGCGCTCCGCGACCCCGTGGACCAGGACGAGGGCGGCGCCGTGCTCGGCGGGCTGCCTTTGGCAGTACCTTAGCAGGGCAGCGGAAGCGTCCAGCCCCCAGGGCTCGCAGCCCCTGGCGTGCAGACGCCGGAGCTGGATGCCGTAGCCGCACCCCACGTCCAGCACCCGGCCCGGGCCGCCGGCCACCACCTCGCTAACCACCGCCCGGGCTAGGCGCGCGAAGATGAAGCGCGTATCGCGCCGGTAGGGAGGTGGCGGGATATCGACCTCCGGCTCGTAATGGAGATCAACGTCTGAGAGCCCGGCGCACTGCGGGCTCACGGCTTTGGCTCCCGCTTCGCGCCCCGCGGTCGCCACACGGACACGATCATGTCGGCCGCTCCCGGCAGGCGATAGGCGGCCCAGTCCAGGACGGCCATCACAGCCCAGGCCAGCCGGAGGGGCAACCCGTCCATGAGCTCCCCCCACGGTGCTAACAGCCAGAGAAGGGAAACGCCGTAGCAGCGTTCCAGGCGGAAGTATCCGTCGCCCAGGCTCCGGACGAGGCGCAGGCTCCCCAACACCGTGTGATCCGGGGGTCGCTCCCAGTAGAACAGCCTTCGGGGGAGGGGGATGCCCAGCGCTTCCCGCACTCCGTAGAACACTTTCCCCACGTGGCAGGAGAGGCTCTCGTAGTTGGTCAGGGCGATGATTAGGCGACCGTCGGGTGTCAGGATGCGTGCGGCCTCCCGCATGAAGGCGGCGGGATCGGCGAAGTGATCCAGGGAGCCCTTGCACAGCACGCAGTCGAAGGAGCCATCGCGGAAGGGCAGCGCCTCGGCGATGCTGCGCACTCGGATCACCCGGTCATCCGGCTGAAGGTAGCGGCCCAGCGCCAGCATACTAGCCGAGGCGTCTAGCCCCCAGGCCTCCCAGCCCTCCCAGCCCTCCTCCTGAAGCCCGGTGATCAGCTTCCCCAGCCCGCAGCCGATGTCCAGCGCCCGCCCCGGCTGCCCCACCGACGCCTCCGAAAGCACCGCCTGGTCGCTGCGTTGGCAACAGAAGACGTTATCGCGGTGGGCGCCGGGCTGGTAGTCCTCGATGCGGTAGTCCAGGTCAACCGCCCCCAGCGGCGGCAGCGAGCTACTTGAGGACGCTGAGGACAACGGAAAGCTCCTCGAATCCCCCGATGAGCGGCGCCAACCACCGCTCCCAGCGGTACTGCATGCCCCGGCTCTGGTTAGCCAGCCTCTCGATAGCGGTAGCGAAGAGGCCCCGCGCCAGGGCCAGCCCCCGCGCTTGGCTCCGTGCCCCCGCCACGTGCAGCCGGCACTGCTCCACCCGGAAGGCCGCCTTGCTGCCGCACTCCTCGCTCCTGTAGCGGGGATCGAAGTAGTTGAAGGTCTCTAGGGCGTAGTGGCGGCTGTGTCGGGGGTCTCGCGCCACCGCCCAGGAGGACGAGCCGTGAGGCAGCCGCAGGTGAATCAGAGCACCGGGCTTGCAGATGCGCCACAGCTCCTCCAGGGTGCCCACGAAATCGTCCACGTGTGCCAGGGTGCGGTCCAGGAACACCTCATCCACGCTCTCGTCCCGGAACGGCAGGTCGGGCCGAAGGTCCGCCAGGATGTGAACCCCTTCGCGCGGCACCCTGTCCACCCTGAGGGCTCGCGGCCGCCGGGCACGGCCTCCGAAGTCCAGTCTGACCATCATGACGCCCAGCTCCCTTCATCTGAGCGCTACCCTACCGCCCGCTGAGGGCGAGAGCAAGCCTTCAGGCGTCCGCTGAGAAGCGCCTCTATGGAGATCCCGAGAGTTACTAGCCGCTCGCAGGAATCGTCCGTCCGACCATCCCGGCGGGTACGGGCAGCCCAAGGAGGTCCAGCACGGTGGGACCGCAGTCCAGCAGATGGAGGTCTTTCAGCTCGCGGCCGCCTTGCAGTCCTGGCGCCTTCATGATGAAGATCCCCTGCTGGGAGTGGTTGGCATCGTCGGGGCCCGTATCATTCTCGAAGGTGTGGATGGAGCCTGTGCCTACAAGGCCGGCCGAACGCCAGTCAAGGTCCCCGAAGTAGACGAGGAGATCCGGTGGCACATTCCGGCACTCCCGGTAGATCTCCTCAGGTGTGTAGACCTTGGTGCCCATGTCCCGCCCTTCGTGGTCGGGGATGGCCCGGATCTTGGTGGCCAGCTCGTCTCGAAAGGCTTCGTACTCCTCGCGGGGCACCATCCCCTCAGGCTCGCGGCCGCGGACGTTGATGAACACACGCCCGTAGTAGCCGCCCTCTCCCCACGCCTTCGTGCGGGGCCAGTTCACGTCTTCCATCGACAGGCGTGAGGGTGATGTTGGCGTGCTCCTCAGCGCAAGGTAGCCTTCACGGATCAGCCACTCGTTGATGCAGACGCCGCCTACCATCTTGCGGGCGCCGTGATCCGAGTAGACGAGGACGGCGGTTTCGTCGTCCAGCTCCGAAAGGGTGAGCCCCACCTCGCTGTCCACGAGGCGGTAGTAGTCGAGGATAACGTCCTCATAGGGGTTCCCTGGCTCGTAGCGGTGGTGGGTCTCGTCGAAGTACTGCCAGAACCCGTGGTGGATGCGGTCGACCCCGATCTCCACGATCATGGCGAAGTCCCAGGGATGAGTCTTCAGGAAGTGGCGGAACAGCGCGAAGCGCTGTTTCGTCATCTCGTGAGCCTCCCGCACGATGCGCGCCTTGTCCTCGGTCCGGAACTCCTCTATGTCGATCTTGTAATCCCCTACCGCTCGCTCAATCTCCTCCCGTAGCGAGGGCGGGTAAGTGTACTCGCTCTTGGTGCTGGGGGTCAGGAAGCAGCCCACCACGCAGCCGTTCACGGGCCGTGGCGGATACGAGGGCGGCACGGCCAGCAGGATGACGCTCTTTCCTGAGCGCGACAGGATGTCCCAGACCGCCTCCTCCTTGACTGAGTCGGAGCTCGCGATGCCGAGGCGGTCATAGGAGTAGTCGGTGCGGTTGCGGAACCCGTAGATGCCTAGCTGGCCCGGGTCCCGGCTCGTCATGGAGCAGGCCCAGGCGGGCACGGTGATGGCGGGGATGATGCTGGTCAGCTCACCCCAAACCCCCTGCCGGCGCAGCCCCTCCAGATGCTCGAGCTCCCCGGCGAACCGGTCGAACACCAGCTGGGGCGTCGCGGAGTCTAGCCCCAGCACCACGACCTTCTTCGCTTTGCTCATCGCGCCCTCCGAATGTAACGGAAAACGTACCCTCGTCCCTGACATGCGCGCCACAATCGAACAACGGCGCCTGATGATAGGGAGCGTTACGTCACAAGGTCAAGACCTGTGCCGTCGTCGGCTCGCCCGTGATGTCCGTCCTGGGCCCACAGGGACCTAACCGAATGGCAGGGCTATGCCATCCGTGTGCCAACGGCGATGAGCACGACGGAGAGAATAGACCGCAGCACTCGCTGGGGGACCCACAGGGCTAGCCTGCTGCCGATGATGATGCCCGGCACGGACCCCAGGAGCAGTTGCGGGACGAGCACGAGGTCCACGTTTCCCGCGCCGAGATGAGCCGCGCCGGCGATCCCGGTCAGGAGCGCACCATGAAGGATATCGGTGCCCACCACTGTCGCCACGCTCAGGGGCCAAACTGCAATCAGGAAGGGTACCAGGAGACTCCCGCTGCCCACGGATGTGAAGCCGACCAGAAGCCCGACGACAGCGCCGACCAGCACCGTTAACACACCGCGCACACCCGCGTCTACCTGCCACAACGGCGACGCCCTCTCTCGCCGACCGAAGGCAAGCAAGAGGATGGTGAATCCGACGATGACGAGTGTGTAGCCTAGGACATGCTCCACCACATCGTCCGCATCAGCCCAGCCGAGGCGGCGCACTAGCTCGAGAAGCACTACCCCCACGAGAGCAGCAGGGAGGCTGCCACCCGCCAGATACGCCGTTGTAGGAACATGGACGGTACCCTGGCGCCCGTGCTGCCAGGCGCCAGCCATCTTGGTGAGGGCCGCGAAAACCAGGTCTGTGCCCACCGCGGTCACCGGCCGCACGCCTGACACGTAGATCAGCAGAGGCGTGACTACGGCGCCGCCGCCCATGCCGGTCAGACCTATGAGGAGACCGCCGAGGAAGCCAATAGCGGGAATCGAAGGGTCCATCGCCCCCTCGCGTTAGGCTCCTTCTAGCCGGGGAAGAGAAGGTCTTGCTCCTTGGTGCAGGTCACCCCAATATGCCATAGGCGGTTTCATTGTTGGACTACATGCTTACGAATCGTTACCATGGGCATATCAAATGCCTGGAGGCTGTGATGCCGCGTCACAGGGTTGGGTTCTTTGAGCCCAGCATTCATCAGCTGAGATCCTTCTACTATGCAGCCACCTACGGGAACTTCACCCGGGCTGCTGAGGCCCTCTCTACCGGCCAGCCCTCTGTGAGCAATCATGTCGAAGGCCTGGAGCGAGCCCTGGGAGCCAGGCTCTTCGAAAGGCGCCCTCGCGGCGTCGGGCTCACCCCAGAGGGTGAGATCCTGCTGGAGCTAGTCGGAGACCTAGTCGAGCGCGTGGATCGCCTGAAGGAGGAGTTCGACGAGCGCTGCAACCGCATCGCCAGCAACCAGGTCAGACTCGTGGCCAGCCAGCAGCTTCTCCTGAATCTCCTGGCGCCAGTCCTCATGCGCTACCACAAGGCCAATCCCTCCGTTCAAGTAGTCGTGCACAACCGGGCGCGGCCCGAGGTCTTCGCCATGGTCGCCTCTGGCGAGGCCGAGCTGGGCGTGGCAGCACGGGCCGATCTCCCGCCGGGCCTGGCCTTCGACGAGATCCTGGTCGATGAGCTGGTCCTCATCGCACCACCTGACCACCCGCTGGCTCGCCAGGCCGAGGTTTCCCTGGCGGATATCGCCCGTCACCCTCAGCTCCTGCCCGACCGGCGCTCCTCCACCCGCGAGGTAGTGAAAGAGATCTTCGCCAGCCAGGGCCTCGAGCTAAGGATCGGGATGGAGCTGGAGCGGTGGGAGGTGATCAGGGAGTTCGTCGCGGCTGGCCTGGGGGTGGCTCTGGTCCCCAGCTTCTGCATCTCCGGCAACGACACCAGGCTGGCCGTCAAGCGCGTCGGCGAGTATTTCCCCCGCCGCTCCTACGGCATCGTGACGCGACAGGGCCAGTACCTCGCGCCGGCAGCCAGGACCCTCGCGGAGGCGATCAAGAGTGAGGTCGGGCGCAGGTAGGCGCGGGTGCCCGCGTTATCGGGCGCCGGCTCACGAGTTCGACTTCGCCCACTCTTGGAGCGCCCTGGCCACCTCTGGCCGCGTGAACTCCGAGGGCAGGGGCTCGCCAGCGACCAGCATCTCGCGGACCCGCGTACCCGAGAACACAATGTGGTCGTCGGCACCGTGGGGGCAGGTCTTGCTGCTGGCCATGGCACCACAGGTCCGGCAGAAGAAGGTGTGCTCGAAGAACATGGGGGTCATGCCCAGCTCGCCGGGGCTGAACTCGTCGAAGATGCGCTGGGCGTCATAGGTTCCGTAGTAGTTCCCCACTCCGGCATGATCGCGCCCCACGATCAGGTGGGAGCAGCCGTAGTTCTTGCGTACGAGGGCGTGAAAGATGGCCTCCCTTGGGCCCGCATAGCGCATGGCCGTGGGCAGCACCGATAGGAGCACACGGTCGTTGGGATAGTAGCCCTCCAGCAGCACCTCATAGCAGCGCATGCGGATGTCGGCAGGGATGTCTCCCTCCTTGGTCTCGCCGACAATAGGGTGAAGAAGAAGGCCGTCCACGATCTCCAGGGCGCACTTCTGGATGTACTCGTGGGCACGATGAACGGGATTGCGCGTCTGGAAGGCGACCACCGTTCGCCAGCCGCGGCGACGAAACTCGGCCCGGGTCTCGGCAGGGTCACGTCGATGCTGCGGGAAATCCGTGTGTTTCTGCCGCCGCAGGAGGGTGACCCGTCCTCCCAGCAGCACCTCGCCCTGCGCGTAGAGAGAGGCCACGCCTGGGTGAGCGGGGTCCTTGGTCCGGTAGACAGCCTCGGCCTCCGCCTCCTTGCCGTAGTCAAAGCGCTCCTCCAGCTCCATGACACCCACCGCCTCTCCCTCATAGCTGGCCAGCGCCACCTCCTGCCCGTCGCGGAGCTGTTGGGCCTCGTCGCGGCGGCACGATAGGGTGATCGGCATCGACCAGGCGAGGCCATCCGGGAGACGCATGTCCTCCACCACGCTGCGATACTGGCGCGAGTTCATGAAGCCCTCAAGAGGACTGAAGGCGCCTACCGCTATGAGCTCGAGATCGGAGAGGTCGCGGGGCGACAGCCGGACGGACGGCAGCCCTCGCGCCCTTTCCAGAAGCTCGTCGACCCTTTCCGCAGGGGCCAGCCGGTTCACCAGCCGACTGCCGTGGGGAGGGATAAGCTGTTCCATGGCCGTCAGGGCTCTGTCCGATGCCTGATGTGTCACCACCGCTACCTCCGCTCTGGGCGCTCGCCGGCCCCTGCTGACAGGTAGCCGAGCTCCTTGATACGTTGGATGACCTTCGCCGCGTTCTCCTCCGTGGTCTCGCGGTCGGTGTGGACGACTACCTCAGGGTTCAGCGGCTCTTCATACGGGTCGGAAACGCCTGTGAAGTTGGGTATCTCACCCTTCATCGCCCGCTCATACATCCCTTTGACGTCCCGCTGGGCGCAAACCTCCACGGGGCAGTCGACGAAGACCTCGACAAACCGACCGACCTCCCTGCGATTAAAGTCCCGGATCTCCCTGTAAGGCGAGACGAAGGAGGCCACGGCCACGACGCCATTGCGGCTCAGGATCTTGCAGAGCCAGCCTATGCGCCGGATGTGCTTGTCGCGGTCCTCCTTGCTGAAGCCGAGGTCAGCGCTGAGGTGGGTGCGTATCTCATCGCCGTCCAGCACCTCCACGAAGCGTCCCCGCCGACGCAGGTCGGCTGCCACCAACTCGGCGAGGGTACTCTTGCCCGAGCAGGGTAAGCCGGTAAACCAGACAGTGAACCCAGGTGGTCCAGCCACGCGTGCCTCCCTTGAAGTCAATCCATGCTCACGCTAGAATACTGCCTTCCTGCCGCGTGGGAAAAGGCGTCGGTCGCCGCGCCGATGACGCCGCATTGCTACCGGCAAGGATCAACACTGACTATGCCACACGCCAGTTACAGGACAAGTACATGCTTCTTGATTCTTGCCATCTAGATCGCTGATGGCTCTGCTAGCGTAGACCTCCCGGCGCCGCTATCCAGTCACCCGCCCGACGCTCCAGGCCAGCGCTGGCTGGCTGAGGAGACCCAGCGCTGCCGAAGATCGCTCTTGGATTGCGCCTGGCAATGCGGTTGGACGCTGCCCCTGGGCGTCCATCGGGGACGCGGAAGGACACCGGTGCATCGTGGATGTGGTGTGGGATCAGATCAGTGGGATCAGATCAATGGAAGGGCAAGCTTGGCCCCCGTGGTCCATACCAGCGGAACGTGTCTCCAGGCTGACGGCTTTCCATGGACGCAGGTCTCTGTTAGTCTCTCGGAGACAGAGGGCCAGCACTGTGGAGGCAAAGGGCTCCACCGCCTGGATGCGCCCCAGCCGCATGGCGTTTCGTGAACACCGAACTGAATAGGCATAATCATTTCTTCAGGGTGGAAAGGAGGAGTCACGATCGTGACAGCCAGATCATCCAGACGGGCGTCTCAAGTGAAGGCTAGGACGCGGGTCGATGACGTCAACATCTCCGTCCCGCGGCTCTACGACGACGATCGTGCTCGGCGGGCGTGCGATGTGCTCGGCTTCACTGAAGACGGCACGGTGAAGATGGAAGGGGACATCAACATTACCTGGGCCTATCCAGAGCGCATCGTAGCCTGGCACCGTCATCGCTTGCAGACGGACCATTGGTTCGTCATCAAGGGCTACCTGAAGGTGGGTCTCCTCGACGACGACGGGAACGTTCGTTGGGTCTACCTGGGCGAGAACGACCGGCGGGTTCTCAGCATCCCACCGGGTGTCTGGCACGGATACATGGTGCTGGGTGAGCAGGAAGCAGTCCTGATGTACTACATCACCTCCAAGTACAACGAGAAAGACCCGGACGAGGAGCGGCTCTCCATCGAAGAGGCCGGGGTCGATTGGTCGGTGCCCGTGAAGTAGCCGGGGACTTCGCTTGGTCCAGTACGGCTCCGCACCGCTTCATCGAATGGTCGAGAGTAGTCTCGGCCTGCAGGGGCGGCGCGGCGCTGGCGTACCAGCCTCGATCTTCAGGGGGAACCGCCCTATCGCGATTCTTGCTGCCGCGATCGTTTCGATCGGGCTCGCACTGCGCCTCAGCATCGCCTGGCAGGACCTGGAGACCCTCACCCTGAAAGTCGTCCCAGACGATGCGTTCTACTATTTCCTGACGGCTGACCGGATCTCGAACGGGCAGAACATTTCCTTCGACGGTGTGACGCTCTCGAACGGCTACCATCCGCTGTGGCTGTTCTTTCTGGTCCCGCTCTATCTCCTGCCTGGTCGTTCGCTCCCGTTGCACCTTGCCCTCACGGCTTCCTCCCTCTTCGATGTGGCTGCTGGTGGCCTCATTGCTCTCGCTGTGTGGAAGCTAACCGGGAACAAGGTCGCGGGTCTGTTCGCCCTCACGTTCTACCTGCTCATTCCTCAGAACGTCTTCGCGTCAGTGAATGGTGTCGAAAGCGCTCTGGCAGCGATGCTGCTGGCAGCGCTGCTCCTGACGCTTGTTTTAGTCTGGCGCCAGAGCCGGGGCGACTGGATTCGTTGGTCCGTTGTGACGGGTGTCCTGGGCGGGTTGATGGTGCTCGCACGCTTGGACAGCGCTCTCGTCCTCGCAGCCGTGCTGGCGGTCATTGCGATGTTTCAATCAGGCGCGCAGCGATGGCGCGCGCCGTTGGCCGCCGGGTCGATCGCCGCGGTTCTTGTGGCACCTTGGTTCCTCTGGAGCTTCTTCACCCTGGGCACGGTTATGCCTGTTAGCGCGGAGTCGATAACGTGGTTGTTGAGGGAGCACTTCTCGGCAAGCCACCCCGATGCGGACATCTTCGATCAAGTCGGGCAGGGGCTGTCCTACACGAGGTTCATTCTACTCACCCGACTGCCAGATCTGTACTTCCCTGCCAAACCGTTCGCCGCGCTGTTCCTTTCTGGGATGGTGCTGCTGGGTGGCCATTTCCTGCTTCTCTCGAAAGGGCCGCTGCGAAGAAGGACGGCGAGTCGGATCCTGGTAGCCGGACTACCGCTTGCCGCGTTCGCTGCGATGTTCCTCTTCAACAGCTCATACCGCTGGCTCGTCCGGGAATGGTACTTCGCCTGGGGCGTGCCCGTCGTGGCGCTCTTCGTGGGAGTTGTCTTCGCCTATCTTGACGAGGTTGTGGCGTCATCGGCGCTCTCCAGTGGCCGGCAGATGGGAGCCGTGGCGGTCGGCACAAGGCAAATGCTCCTTTACGGCGCCCTCACCGGGCTCTTGGCGTTGGCCTATGTGGGCCCCGCGCGAGACACCTGGCGCACGGGGCATTACCCGGAGCAACGGGAAAGACTTCAGGCAGCCCTCTACCTCAGATCGAACACCGAGCCGACTGCTCGGGTGGCTGCCTTCAACGCCGGGGTCACGGGCTACTTCAGCGATCGCACCGTCATCAATCTCGACGGCGTGGTCAATCCCGATGCGTACCATGCCCTTCGGGAGCACCGCCTTCTGGATTATCTCCGGACAGTCGATGTGGCCTATGTCGCGGATCGCGACAGGGCGTGGCGCGACCTGCGGGCCTACATTCGACCGGATGACTGGTCGGAAAGCCTGTGGGGAGAAGATCCCAACAGGAGCTTCGTGCCCGTCGCCACGTTCGGGGTAGACACCTTGTTTGGGCAGATGCGTGTTTGGCGCCTGACCAGATGAGTCATGGCCTCTCAGCCTTCATCGCGGCAAGAGCGCCGCTCGGCAAGGTCACTTGACAGCCCGGATTCGCAAGGGTAGGCTCGCGGTGGCTACGTCGGCCCGATGCGGGGGAATTCCGAGTTCAGTCTGGTCAAACAGAGGTGCTACCGCTAACGCGGCCGGCGCCGGTCGTGTCGTTGGCATTTCCAGGATTGGTCACGCGTCGGTGGCTGGTCGAGCGTCGCTGATGCTTGTATGATTGCGGCGAGAGCCATGCTTGACGAGCTGTTGAGGCGGAAAGCGCCTCGATATCCGGCTGCCGCCGCAAACGTGCGAGAGCGCCACCTCTCGTACCAGCCGGCGCTCGACGGTCTCCGTGGGCTCGCCGTCGCTGCTGTTCTCGCCTATCATGCCGATCTCCCGTTCGCACGGGGCGGCTTCCTTGGCGTCGACGCGTTCTTCGTGCTGAGCGGCTACCTCATCACGAGCCTGCTCCTCGCAGAGTGGCGCACCAACGGCACGATCAACCTAGCCGCGTTCTGGGCGCGCCGAGCCCGCCGCCTGTTCCCGGCGCTGTTCTTGGTGCTGGTGGGCATCGCGGGCTACGCGGTCGTCTTCGCTGACCCTGCGCAGCTCGACAAGCTGCGCAGTGACTCACTTGCGACGCTCGGCTACTTCGCCAACTGGCAGCTCGCTTTCTCAGGGGAGTCCTACTTCGACCAGTTCTCGCTGCCGTCGCCTCTGCGGCACACCTGGTCGCTAGCGATCGAGGAGCAGTGGTACGTGGTTTGGCCCTTGCTGCTGGTGGCTCTGCTGTGGTGGCGGCGCGGCTCGCTGCGCGTGCTGCTCGTGGCAGCGGTTGTGATGATGGCGGGTTCCGCGCTGCTCATGGCGTGGCTGCACGATCCTCAAGCCGACCCCTCGCGTGTCTACTACGGCACCGACACCCGGGCGCAGTCGTTGCTGGTTGGCGCGGTCTTCGCAATGCTGCTCGCCCGGCACGGCCCGATCCGCGCCGGCGCGGCCCGACTGTTGCTCCAGCTCGCCGCTGCGGCGTGCGTTGTCTATGTCGGATGGCTATGGGTAGCCACTCCTGACAACAGCGCACTGCTCTATCGTGGCGGCTTCCTCCTTTCCGCGGTCGCCGTCGCGGTCGTGATCACGGCCGTGGTCCAGCCGCAGCCCGGGGCGCTCGGCAGACTGCTCTCCGTCGGCCCATTGCGCGGGCTTGGCCTCATCTCCTATGGCGTTTACCTGTGGCACTGGCCCATCTACCTCGTCCTGACACCGGATCGCACCGGCTTAGACGGCACAAGCTTGCTCGTGGCCAAGGTCGCGCTCACCCTCGCGATCGCCGGCGGCTCCTACTACCTAGTCGAGATGCCGGTCCGCCGGGGCGCGCTGCGTACGTGGAGAGCGTCATGGGCTATGGCACCCGCAGTGGCAAGCGTGCTCGTGGTGGGCCTCGTCATGGCGACGCGCGGTGGAACGCCGGCGCTGGCGCTCCCGGCTGACGCAGGGCCCGCGTCGCTCTCTGTATCGACGGCCGATGTGCTGGCTGCGGCCTATGGCCCGCAGGCCGCAGCGGCGCCTATGCGTGTCCTGCTCGTGGGCGACTCGGTGGCCCACATGATGGCACCCGGCCTCTCCTCTCGTCAGGAGGAGCAGAACTTCGTGCTCTGGAACGGCACGATCCTCGCATGCGGCATCGTGGGGGGTGACGTGAAGACTCGACATGGTGTCAAGGCCCCCAGTCCCGAATGCGAGGACCGCATGGAGCGCTGGCGTGCCGAGGTGCAACAGTTCCAGCCCCAGGTCGTCGTGCTGCTGAGCGGGTTGTGGGACGGCATGGATCACAAGGTCGACGGTCGCATGCTCGAGTTCGGCACGCCGGAAGCGGACGCCTATTGGCTCAGCGAGATGCAGGCCGCGATCGATCTCCTTTCCTCGAGGGGCGCCGAGGTCGCGATCCTTTCAGCGCTGTACTTCCCGGAAGAGGGTCTTGCCCCGGAGCGTGTCGACCAGCTCAACACTCTCTACCGGGAGGCCGCCTGGCGGAATCCGGACTCGGTTACTTTTGTCGATCTCAATGGCTTCTTGTATCCAACGGGGGAGCTCATACCGTATATCGACGGCGTAAACGTGCGCGGTGATGGCTACCACTTCAGCCAGGAAGGAGCCGACATGGTGGGCCGCTGGCTTGCGCCGAAGATCGGCAGTATCGCCCGTGACGAGGGCAGCACAGCGGCGGCCGATATCGCCGCGGCTGACCCGGCTAGCAGCCCGTTTGACGCAGCGGGCGACCGTGTTATCATGGGCGTCGCTGCGTCGCTCACGTACGACTAACTCAGGAACCTATGTGGCATCGGCGATAATGACGTTGTGTAGCCAGCCCCCGGCCGATACGCTGTGATGGATCACGGTATCGGCTGAAGCGCCAATGCGCAGCTCTACACCACCCAGAGTCGTAATCGTTGGCCTTGACGGGGCAGACTGGTCTCTCCTGCAACCGCTGTTCAGGGACGGCGCGATGCCGACACTGGAGGCGTTTGTCAAGGCTGGTGCGTCGGCCCGCCTTGAGTCAGTGCTGCCGACGAACTCCATAGCAGCTTGGACGTCCCTCATGACCGGCGTCAACCCGGGGAAGCACGGCGTCTTTACCTTTGTCCGACCGTCCGGCACCCCGTTCCAGACCCAGGTCACCAACTCCACGTGTATCCGCTTCCCCACGATCTGTGAAACGCTGACGAGCGCCGGTCTCCGCTCCTGCGTCGTTGACATGCCGCCATTCTACCCGCCCTTCGAGATCAATGGCGTCATGCTGGGCGGGATGGGCGCCCTCGGTCCGCGCGTCTTCTCGTACCCGCGCGAGGTAGCGACCACGCTGATGGAGAAGATCGGTGGATATGCCGATGACGTGGCGTGGATGGAGTATCAGGGGCGGGAACCGGAGCTTGTCGACCGCCTGGTGGGGCTCACGGAGAATCGATTTCGCGTCGCCGAGGTCATCGTCGATGAGCAGCCGTTCGACCTGTTGTGCGTGGTCTTCGTAGCGGCCGACCGCCTGCAGCATCCGTTCTGTCGCGATCTGCTGGAAGGCGGGCCGCATTACGCCACCGCCAGGAAGCTCTACGTCGCGCTCGATGAGGTCCTGGGCCGCTTCCTCGGCCAGATCGACACCACGCAGACCGACGTGCTCATCGTCTCGGACCACGGCTTCAGACCAATCAGCAAGCTGGTAAGCGTGAACCAGCTCCTCACCAAGGCTGGCTTGATGCATTCGAAGTGGACGGAGCGTCTGGCAGGTCGAGCGCTGCATCTGGCGCTCCGGCTGCCGGAATCCCTTCAGGGAAGGTTCTTCAAGTTTCTCGAGCAGGCACGGTGGGGCTCTCAGCGAAGGCTCCTCCCTGGGAGTGCCGCCTACAGCGATATCGCGGACACCGTGAACGTGAACCTCGTGGGACGGGAGTCGACGGGCTGGGTACCCGATTCTGAATATGAACAGATGAGAGACACCGTCGCCGCAGCGCTAACAGGCTTTCGCGATCCCGCGACCGGCGCGGCGCCGGTCAAGCGTGCGCTCAAGAGGGAGGACTACTTCCACGGCCCATTCGCAAGCGAGGCGCCGGACCTGGTGCTGGAGTTTGAAGACGCGTACGCGTACAGCGGCGAAGTCGGCAGCGCCCTCTGGGGGTGGCGCTGGCTGCAGGGAGTCCACTCTCGGGACGGGATCATCGCCTGCTTAGGGCCCCATTTCCGGCAGGGAGCCCAAGCATCGGCCGTCAGCATACTCGATGTTGCGCCGACCGTTCTCTCGCTGCTCGGCGTCGCGCCACCTGCCGACGTCGATGGGCGCATCGCTGACGAGCTCCTCGCTCGCCCGGTGCCGCCCGAGAGGCGCCCGGCGCCCGGCCCGCCGCAGCCGAGGGACGAGCCCAAGGCCTACAGCGAGGAAGAAGAGGCCCGGATCAAGGAGCGCTTGCGCGGCCTTGGTTACGTCGAATAGTGCCGGAGTTGGGCTGAGTCCAGCCGGCGCGCCTCCCGCCGCCTACTTCGCGATAGCGATGACGCGGTCAAACGTCGCGTACTGGTCGAAACACCCCTCGTAGGGCATCAGTTGTCTCACGTCCGTGAAGCCGACGTGACGGAGCATCGTGAACAGCGCCGACCTGTTGGGCACAAGGCTGATACGCCTCGTGGACGCCAGCGGGTTCCAGTCACACTTCGGCTCCTCCAGGAGGCCGATCACGTCCTCTGTCTCCTCGACCTTCGGACCCCAGACGGCAGCCACCGCAGGCCCGGGCTTCAGCACCTGCGTATCGATGACGCAGAGCTCCGTCGTGACCGCGCGCGCCCGCCGCAGGACGTCTATCGGGCTCTCCAAGTGATACAGGAGGCCCAGGCATAGCGTGAGGTTGAAAAGGCCATACGCCTCAGGGGTGAGCGCTGTGACGTCGCCGACGTGGAACTTGATATTGGGCAACCGAAGGTGTCTGTTGACGAACTCTGCCTTCTCAATGTTTGCGGCGCGCGCATCGAAGCCGACCACCGCCTTCGCGCCCAGCTTCGCGATCTCGAACCCGACGTATCCCTCGTTACAGCCCATATCGAGGCAGGTCACCTCAGACCAGCGACCGGAGAAGTGGGCATCGAGCTCGGGCAGGATCATGGCGAAGCGCGTCTCGTGGGCGAGCGCCAGCCACTCATCGATGAGCGGGGTCTCCAGCCCGTCGCCGAGCTGGAACGAGTAGAACCAGGGACCGAGCCGCTTGATCTCGTCCAGCACCTTCCGGCGTTCCCGGTCAAGCCGCAGGAGCCGTGTCAGCCGCCCTTTCACACCCATAGTCCGTCCTCCGAACGTGCGTCTCGGTCAGCATCACCATACTGCAGCGGCCATGACCGCTCAAACCTCCGACAATCGGCGGGGGCCCGAAGCCTCCGCGGTCTCCTGCAGGTGAGAGGACAGGTAGTCGGCAGCCGCGCAACGGCCTCTGGGCAGGATCGCTAGCCTAGCCGAAGAAACGTCTCCAGACACGGTACAGCGGGTTGCGCCTGATGGCCCGCACCAGTGCGGCCGCTTCCGTGCTCTGCTCCAGGGCCTGTCGCTGGATGCTCTCCAGCCGGGCCTCAGCCGCCTTCAGCTCTGCCTGAATGCCGTCGAAGCCCGATCCGATGACCGACGCCAGGTAGCGTGTCTGCTCCCAGCGCTGCTCCTCCGCCCGAAGGACAAGCGCAGCGATGTCATTTGCCGTCAGTCGGTCAGCAGCGGTGTCTGCCGAAGGACCGCTGGCCCGTACGTCCGCCCCCCTGGGCGATTCTGCCCTGGCGGCCCCGGACACCGCCTCATGGGGCGACCGACAGTAGACCTGAAAGCAGAGGCTGCCTTCCACCGGCTCGCCGTCGATGAAGAGCTGTCCTTCCTCGTACGCCGTGGCGTTGCTCGCCATGGCGGTCACGGCCTGGCCAGGAACGCCGTCGGGTGATTCCAAGGTAAGGACATACCGGCGCCCCGCGGATTCGGCCTGGACAGGTGTGGGAATGAACGTCCAGGCCTCATCCATGACGTGGAGCGCGGACAGTCGATACGCGGCGATCTCCTGCTGCGGCTCGCCTTCCCGGCAAAGGCGGAACTGAACATGGCAGGGGTTCACCCGCTCGAAATTCGACATTTTCACGTCGATCCGGCTCATGTTGTTGCCCGGGCAGACGAAGCTCTGCGCGATGGTCCGCCCTCTCTCCAGCTCCGGCAGACGGCGCTCTGCGACCCTCTGGGCCAGAGCAACGACGCAAGGGTGCCAGGGCAGAAGGGGACCTCCGTGCATCATCTCGGACCATCGAATTTGCATCTCCTGCACGGCGGCGCGAAACGCCTCGCCCGCCCCGCTGACGCTGGACGCAGGTGTCCCAAGCCCGATCACCGTGTGGGGAAACTCAGCGTCGCCCTGTGAGAAGACGAAGCGGGTGTCCAGGCCACACAGCAGGTAGTCGAAGACCGCCGGCGTGAAGCGCCAGTAGTCGGATGGATAGCTGTGAATCGGGAAGTTCATCACGGACGCGAGCACCACTATGCCGTCCCGTCGGAGCACACGACATGCCTCTTGGACGGCCGTGAAGGGACTCTGGAGGTGCTCAAGGGTATCGAGCAGGAGGACGGTACCGACCGAACCGTCGCGAAATGGGAGACGATGAGCGTCTATCTGACAGTCCACGCCCGGACCAGTGCGCATGTCGCATCCGACGTACAGACCGTCCCGGAAGAACGGCCGCATGTCAGCGTAGGATTCCTGGTCCTCCGCCTGCAACGCCCCGATCTCGACAACAGGTGTGGCGATATCGAAGACCTGGGTCAGTAGCTGGACGAAGTACTTGATGTTATCGCGCATGCGCGCCCCCTGACCCAAGCCGAGGGAGGGTTGAACTGCCGGTGGACTCATCCCCCCCCGCCGTGCGGCCTCAAAGTGTAGGCACTCACGGCGCAGCGAGTCAAGCGTCGCGAGCAGGCTCAGCCGGCGGCTGGTCAGGGGGCGTCCATTCTCGCGGCGGCGGGCGATTCGGCGGTATATCGAGCCGACGCTACGGGGGCCGTTCACGTCAAGCCCCGTCGGACTGCTTGTCCCTGGGTGGTCTTCGCCTGAAGAAGAAGTTGAAGCCGTCGTTGCCGTCGAAGCGAGGAACGAACGACACCCTGGAAAAACCCTCAGCGAGATGCTGCCGGTATTCCTTCCAGGAGATGGTCACCGGGCAGTCGTAGCAGATCAGGCGCTTGCCTTTCTCGGAGCCGTGGCGTGATTTGAAGAGCTTTCGAGCCTCTTGGAAGTTCTCATTGTTCCAGACTTCCTTGAAGCTCATCTCGGCGACGGAGCCGAAGTCGTCTTCCTTGTAGAAGGCCCCGCAGCAGGGGGCGACCCCACCATCGACGTTGATGGTGGCCCGCTCCCACAGGAATTGGCAGCCGTCTCCGGAGAGAGCTGTGGAGAACTTGAACAGGCCATCGCGGTCCCATTCTGGGCCCGCTACCCAGCCCTTGCTGATGTCGATGTCCATACCGAGTTCTTGGGCCATCGACTTGGCCGCTTCGATGTCGTCCCTGTTGTGCTCGAAAACGTGAAACTCCCAGGTGAGCCTCGGCGTCGCAGAGCCGAGCGCCTCCTTCGCCTGGTTGACCAACCTGATGTTGTTCAGGACCGTATCCAGGTTGCCTTTGACGCGATACTGCTCGTACGTTTCCTGCCGGGCACCGTCGATGGACACCCCGAGCCGGGCGAGACCGGCGGAGACCAGCGCCTCCGCGCGGGAAGCGTCGAAGGGGATGCTGAAGTTGGTGCTCACCAGGGTGGAGATGCGCCTGCGGCTGGCGATGCGGATCAGTTCGGGGATGTTCTTGTTGAGAAGAGGTTCGCCCCAGTTGTGGAGTTCGACCTGGAGGAGATAGTCCCCGAGTTCATCGATGATCCTCTCGTACAGGGGGAGCGGGAAATGCGCCCGTTCGCGACTTACTTCTCCCACGCCGGTGAAACAGTAGGGACAAGCCAGGTTGCAGGCGTTCGCCGCCTCAACGGTGAGGACTATGGGATGGCCCCGTAGCTTGCTGTGCCCCCGTATGCGCTGATATCGCACCAGGTAGAGATTGAGTAGCCTTTTCAGGGTTACGGTGGTTCCCAGGTACGACGGACGGCGGAAGAGCTCACGCACATCGTGAAGTGCGGAGCGGGGTTTGATCTTTCGCAGGAGCTTACGCGGCATGCAGGTCACGACGAACGGCGGGCCATCCTGGGCCAAAGAATCTATTACAGCACTCCTAACTGTCAAGCGCTCAAACTCCACGAGACACGAAGACGCACTCCGGCCAATTGCGTTCACCTTTCACCCCTGATAGCTTGTTGGCCGGGTGCTATTCTAGCCGAGACCTCAGTATTGGCCGGCATTGAAGCAGTGCAAGGGAATCGAAGGCCTCGCTTCAGCAAGGCTTTTCTGGCTAGAAGGCCGGTTTCGGCACTCATGGCATCTGCGTCCGTTTCTTTCGCCGGGCCATGGGATCAAGCTCTGATGGTGTTTGCTGAATGACGGCGATTGCGCGGGATATGCGGAGGCTGATGAGCGCGGCGTTCCTCGCCAGACCGGAGATCCTCGTGCTGGCGCCGATCGCCGTGGGCCTTTTCCTCAGGCTCCGGACGGCCTGGGCCGACATCTCCACCATCGTGCTGGAAGCCACATCGGATGATGCCTTCTACTACTTCCAGATCGCCCGCAATATCGCGACCGGTCACAATGTCACATTCGATGGGGAGACCCTGACGAACGGATTCCATCCTCTCTGGATGGTCCTCCTCACCCCGATCTATCTGCTCAGCGACGACCAGAACCTGCCCGTGCACCTGGCCCTGACCCTGGCGTCGCTGCTGGGCGCGGGGACCGTGTTCTTAGTGTACGCCATCGTCAAGACACTCACTGGCAATGTCTGGGCCTCCCTGGCTGCTGCGACCTTCTACGCTCTCCACCCCTACCTGGTCCTTGAGTCGGTCAATGGCATGGAGACCGCGCTAACGGTATTCATGGTGGCACTGACCATGTGGCTCTTCCTGCGGATCGCCTGCCGCAGCGAACGTACGTCGGCTATCCACTACGCATGGCTTGGTGTGTCGGCTGGTTTCATGGTGCTTGCCCGTACCGACACGGTCTTCATCCTGCCCCCCATGCTGCTGTTCCTGGTTGCCCGGGAACGCGGTTGGCACCGCTGGACCAGCTCTCTGGCCACGGGCGGGCTCGCGCTTCTCGTCATAGCGCCGTGGGCGATCTGGAGTCTGGTGAGCTTCGGGACCGTCGTTCAGGTGAGCGGGGTCGCCATTGCCGATATCGACCGCCAGGACTTTCTCGCGGCCCACGGAAGCTCCTTCATGACTCAGCTCGAACACGCCTGGGATCTCACGAAGGACGCGTTCTTCGATCAGTTGCCGCACCTCTACTTCGTTCCTCGGGGCGCGCCAAGGATACCCATCTTGCTCACAGCAGCAGGGCTCCTCGCAGCCATGCTGCTTGCGCCTCTTACCCCTCAGCGCCGACAGGCGACCCGACAGCTCGGTTTGCTGCTGGTTCCGACGGTTGGCATCGTCGCGGCCCTCCTCTTTCACAGCGCCATCCGCTGGCACGTGCGGGAGTGGTACTTCGCGCCCGTCGCTCTGGTTGGTGCGGCGTCCTTGGGGATCCTGGTCAATTACGTGCACGATGCGTTGCGAGGTACTTACCTGGCCTGGAGGATCGACAGGCAGGAACAGGGCTCTGCCCGCCGTGAGCTGCCGGCTGGCTCTCCGGCCCGGCCACACTGGCGGGGACCGGCGATCGCTGCTCTTTATGGGTGCGTTGTTCTCGCCCTGGTTGCCCTCTACGGTTCCCAGCATTCTGAACGTTGGGCCCACGACCTGCCGCATCGGCTGAACATGCTGGAAGCCGCGCGCTGGATCGGGGAGAACACCGACTCGGAGGCCAGGGTCGGCTCGCTCAACGCGGGCATAATCGGCTACTTCAGCGGCAGGACGGTCATCAACCTGGATGGCGTTGTGAATGAGGAGGCGTACGAGGCGAGACGCGACGGCCGGCTCGTCGAGTATGTCCACGCGAAGGAGATCACCTACCTGGTTGACCTGCAGGACACCTTCGCTTCCATCTCGCGTAGTGAGGACCTGTTCTCAAGCTTCAAGCGCGTGATCACCATCGGGAGGCCGGTCTACTACTTTGGGGGCGGCCTCGTGGACGTGCTGGAACGTCTGCCGGACTCGGCCGCCGCCTCGTCCGAGTCGGCGGGCTCTCGAACGCTATTCGGGAGGACCCTGGGCTTGCAGGTCTGCGCTAGCAGCGAGGCGCCTGGCGAACAAGGCTGAAGCAACAGCTAAGAAAGATACCTCGGACCCGAGAGGAAGCGGTCACTCAGCCCAACGGGGCTCTTCAAAAGCAGTTGTCGCTAAGAACATAAGCAGGAGAAGAAGATGACGGAGCCTCCACCCCCGGATATCTTCCATGTAACCAGGGATGACGAGTATCTCCACCAACTTCGAGCGGAAGAGGAGTTCTGGGACAAGCGTGCTGAAACACCGCTGAGCAGGACACCTCCGCCAATGGTGCAACGATACTTCAACGAGCGGCTGACAGGCCGAAATGATCGGCAGTGGGTTGAAATGATCACTGACTACGGTGAGTTTCGACGGGGATGCGTGTTAGGCGCCGGCCCGGGCAAGATCGAGAGCTACCTACTCAGTCGCCATAAGCAATTGCGCCTGACGTTCTACGACATCAGCGGTCATGCCCTCGCCAGAGTACAAGGTCGTTTGGAGGAAGAGTTTCCCGGACGCACCGATACGTGCCAGGAGGATCTCAATTTCGCGACTCTGCCCTCGGGAACCTACGATCTTCTTGTCGCCAATTCATCCATCCACCATATCTTGAATCTTGAACACCTGGCGTTTCAGATCAACGAGTGCCTAACACCTGACGGCTACTTCTTCATGTACGACACCGTGAGTGAATCGTACCTTCAGTTCAGCGAGGAGAAGAAACGACTCTTCCAGGCACTCAGGGACGCAACGCCGGACCATCCAGGGCGCGCCTCGCCGATTCAGTGGCCAGACCGTAGCAACTGGATCTTCAGTCCGTTCGAGAGTGTGCGTTCGGCGGAGATTCTGGATGTCTTCGGATGGTATCTGGAAGAGGTTCGCGTACGCAAGGTTGGTGCGCTCCTTTCGCTTACGCTATTTGTTGGGCGCGAGTCGGCTCCTCCCCAACAGAGCGGTGGTCTATTCAGCAGCTGGGCATGCCTGCTCCGTGCGAGCGCGGCCCTCCGAGCCAAGCTCCGGCGGCCGAAGATCGATGTCGCTCGAGGAAGAGCAAGGACCGAACTGCTCTTCATGCTGGACCGGATCGTTACTGACACAGGTTACCTAAAGCCCGGACTAGCGTTCGTAATCTACCAGAAGCGAAGGCCAGGCGACTCGTCGCGATGAGCTATGGGCGTGATTCGGGCACGGCTAGCCGGTCGCCGGACCACCCAGGGCGGGCCGCGCCGATTCAGTGGCCAGACCGTAGCAAGACGACGATAGGCAATGTAGCGCGCCAATCGCCATCTCAGTCGAAGAGCGCCGCTTCCGGGCCGTCCTTGAACGCCCTGTACAGCTCGTCATAGTTCTCGATCAGCTCCCGCACGGGCTCGGGGTTCTGTCGGCGCAGGCTGACGGTGAGCAGCTCCGGCTCGATGCCGAGAAACGACTGTGCCCGGCCGAAGACGTCGTCCTGGTGGTCGACGATGTCCTCGTAGAGCACCGCGAGCTTCGGGTGCTCGCGAAATGCGTCGTCATGGTTGGCGGCGATGAGCCTCGTCCCGACGATGAACTTGTACAACTCCTCCACCGAGACAGTCACTCGGGGGGGAGCCGCCTTCTGGGAAGCCACGGGAGGCCGAAGGCGCCGCCGCAGCCTCGCAGCGGCCTTGAAAGGGTGGCGAGTAGCCGTCAACAGGTTCGCCAGCGTCAGTTTTCGTCTGGTGTCCTCCAGGAAGACACCCGTCGCTCGCGCCACTTTCAGCGAAACGAGCATCCGGAGGAGGTTCTGCCTGCCGAGGTGGAGCACGCGGATCCCCTTGTCCTCAACCAGCCGCTGCAGCAGCCCCGGGAATGCTCCGAACTGTCCATAGTGGAGCTTGAAGCCGACGGCGCAGACTTCTCCGGGATGGGGGCAGAAGATGCGCTCTTCGAGGAAGCGAATGGGGTCTCGTTCTCGCAGCGACAGGTCCCGTGCGCTGAAGTTGTCGTAGCCTTCCACATTGAACTGGATGAAGTCCCGCATGGGGTTAAAGACCTCGCCAAAGCAGGTGATCCTGGGGCTGGAATTGAGCGCCTGGGCCAGCATGTGCGAGCCGGTCCGCGGTCCGCTAAGGATGATGAACCGGACGTAGTTGGTCGAGTCGACGGCGAGCCCTCGTTCTGCGGAGGCTGCGTTCGCTTCCTGCATCCTAGGCCTCCTGGGCAACGCCCCTGTGCGTCCCCCGCTACTTCAACAATAGCGCAGGCATCTGTCAACCTTGAGCCGGCTTCGGATTGGTCGACCGCTGGCGTTTCTTCCCAGGATCGCTCGTGAGCCCTGCCGCTGACTATTTGCCCCCAGGCGTGGGCATCGCCGCCGAGCGCTAGTCGATGTAGCCGAGGCCCCGCAACCTGTCCCTGACCGCCTCCTCCTCCTCCTCGCTGTACGTGCCCGGCTCCTCCCGGCGCTGCGATGACGGGGTCGGCGGGCCGCTCGTCGGTGCCATCGGGCCGACGAGGAGTTCGTCTGCAACGCGCCCGTCGGTGCCCTCCGGGGGAGGGACGCCGAGCAGGGAGAGGACGGTGGGCGCAACGTCGAGAATGCTGACCTGCGGGACCTCGGTGTTCCGCCGGAAGTGAGGCCCCAGCCCTGCGATGATTCCGTTGAGAGAGTGCACACCCTGGCAATACGTCCACCTGAACATGACTCTCCCTAGGCTCCTGCTATGGGAATAGCCATCATGGCACTCCAGGATCAGGTCGGGCGCCTCACTCGCGTACTGGCCGTGGAAGTAGTCCTCCCTCCTAATGAGTCGCCTGATGACTTGTTCGCCCGTCTCCGGATCCCGGAACTCCAGCAGCCTGGCGGCAATCAGGTCTCTCACCTCGTCAAACCTGGCCTGCGGCACCCGGCCCGTGGACTCCCTTCCCTCGAGATTCACGCTGACGCTGTCGGTGATCTCGCTATAGGCAAGGGATTCGGGAAGGAGGTGCCGCCGGGCTCTGAAGCGTGGTCTCTCAAGTACTTTGTCGATGGGGCCTGACAAAGGCTTCAAGACCCTCTTGGTCAAGCGCAGTGCTTTCGCGGCAGGCGGGTTCTTCCACTCCCAGCGCGTCAGGCCGGCCTCGAGGAAGAGCTGATTGACGTCGAACGTCTTTGAGAAACGCCTGAACCCGTGGTCCGACACGACGAGGACATCAGTGGCAGTAAGGTCGATGCGCTCGAGGAGGCGCGCCAGGGCTTCATCGAGGGCCGTGTAGAACCTCCTGGCGAGCGGGTACTGCGGCCCCTGCTCGGTGAGATCCTGCCAGAAGACGTGTTGAACCCTGTCCGGCGCCACGAAGACGACGCAGAAGACGTCAACGAGAGGATCATCGAGCAGGACCTCTGCCACCCTCTGGCGGTTCTCCATCAGAGCGGTCAGGTCCGCGACAAGCTCTTCTTGACGACCGTCTTTCCCCACCCAGGGCACGTCAGGCAGGAATCGACCGACCGCTCGTTCCACCTTTTCCGCAGCCTCGACCGGGCATGCGTAGGCGCGATGAACAGCGGTCGCCGCTCCCACGCCGCCCAGCATGACACCGTTGATCGGGAACGGTGGGTACAGCGGGGGCATGTCTATGACGCAGGAACTGAGTCCGTTGCTAGTCAATGTCTCCCAGACCGTCGGGAATCCGATAACCGAGGAGTTTGTGACGAAGGTCTTGAATGGGGTCTCTGTACTGCGAAGGAAATCGAAGACGCTATGCTTCCCGGGGTTGACGCCGGTCATCAAGGAGGTCCAGGCAGACATGGAGTTCGTCGGCAGCACAGACTCCAGGGGGGCCCTGGCACCGGCTTCCACGAAGGCCTTGAGGGTCGGCATCGCCCCGTCCGCGAACAGCCCGCGAAGCAGCGACCAATCCGCGCCGTCCAGGCCGATAATCATGACTCTCGGTGCCGTGCGGCTTTTCATCCCGTTCAGCGACCTCTGCTGTGGCGTGCCAATCGCGACCTCAATCGAAGAACGCCGCTGCCGAGGTGTCCTTGAACGCCTCGTACAGCTCGTCGTAGTTCTCGATCAGCGCCCGCAGGGGTTCGGGGTTCTGCCGACGTAGGGTGACGGTAAGCGGCGTCGGCTCGACGCCCAGAAACGACTGCACCTGGCTGAACACCTCCTGGCGGCGGTCGACCATGTCCTCGTACGATACAGTGAGCTTCGGGTGCTCGCCAAAGAGTTCGTCATGTTTCTCGGCGACCATCACCGTCCGGACGGCGAAGTCGAACAGCTCCTCCGCCGAAACGGTCACCCGGGGACGAGAAGCCTTTCGCAAGGCCGTGGGTGGCCGCAGGCGCCGCCGCAGCCACACTGCCGCCTTTGAAGGGTGGCGAGCTGCCATCAGCACCTTAGTCAGCGTGAGCCTTCGCCTTGTGTCCTCCAGGATAACACCCGTCGCCTGGGCGAGTCTCAGCGAGACCAGCATCCGGAGGAGGTTCTGCCTCCTGAGGTGGACCACGTGGATCCCTCTATCCTTGATCAGTCGCTGCAGCAGGCCGGGGTGTCCCCAGAACTGCTGGTAGTGGAACTTGAAGCCGACAGCACATACCTCCCTGGGATGGCTGCAGAAAATGCGCTCTTCCAGGAAGCGAATGGGGTCTCGGCTTCGCAGCGACATGGCCCGTGCACTGAAGTTGTCGTAACCTTCCACGTCGAACTGGATGAAGTCCCCTAGGCGGTTGAAGACCTCCCGAAAACACGTGATCTTGGCGCTGGAATTGAGCGCCTGCGCCAGCATGTTCGACCCAGTCCGGGGTCCGCTCAGGATGATAAACCGGACGTAGTTGGTCGAGTCGATGGCAAGCCCTCCCTCCTCACGGGCTGCGTTGACCTCCCGCACCTTCCACCTCGCGGGCAATGCCCCTGTGCGTCCCCCCTCTACTTCAACGATAACGTAGGCATCCGGCAACCCCAGGTCGGCTTCGGATCGATCGATCGTTGCCCCTAGGCGTTTGATGCAGAACTTGCCTAGCTATCACCGGGCGGGCCACCATCTCACCATAGTACGCACTAACGTCAAGCAGGTCCCCGTTGCGCTTAAACAGTATGACCGATGCATCTCGTGCGGCCACATTACTGCCGGGTGGAGCCCCCGGAGCCGTTGGAGCCATCAAGCTCTTCGGTGCTCACCGTCGCAGCGATCCCTCTTTCCTCCAGGGCGCGCTGGAAGACGCGCCTGGCGACAGGCGACGCCTGCACCCGGCTTAGCACGTACTCGTCCGCAACGTCTGCCGGGTCGCCGTCTCGCACCACCCGGCCATGGTCAAGGAGAATCGCGCGGTCGGCGAAATCCTTCAAGGTTCCTACACTGTGCGTAACCAGGACTATGGTCGTAGAGCTTTCTTTCAACCTGGCGAAATGCTCGAAACACTTCTCCTGGAAATCAGCGTCGCCCACCGCGAGGACCTCATCGATCACCAGTATCTCAGGCTGCACGTGGACCGCCACTGAGAAGCCAAGGCGCAGATACATACCTGAGGAGTAGGTTCGCATTGGCTGATCTGCGAACTGCTGAAGGCCAGAGAACTCAATAATCTCCGGCACCTTCGCTTTGGCCTCGCTCTTCGGGAGACCCATGAAGAGGGCATTCAGATAGGCGTTCTCTCGCCCTGTCGCCTGCGGGTGAAACCCTGCGCCCAGCTCTAGGAGGGCGGCGAAGCGCCCGCAGATGCTGACCGTCCCCGTCGTGGGAGGGGATATTCCCACCAGAATACGCAAGAGCGTACTCTTCCCCGAACCGTTTGGTCCTATGATACCGACGATCTCGCCTCGTCTAATGCCAAGCGTTACGTCGCGAAGCGCCCAAAAGGGCTCGCGCGGCCGGAGCTGGCGCAGGAGCGCCCGCGGCCGCGTGACCAGGTCGCGGAGCTGCCAGGGCCTCTTCGGGTTCAGATAGTATCGCTTGGAGACCCCTTCCAGGCGCACCATGAGCTCATTGTCAGAGTGCATCGGCGAAATACTTCTCCAGGGTGCGGAAGACGCTCAAGCCGAGTACGAGCAAGGCGGCGGTGAAGACGATGGTCGGCCACAGCTCCGTGCCGGGAAGCGAGCCTTTGAGGAAGAGATCACGCCAACCCTCCAGCAGGGGCGCGACGGGGTTCAACAGAACAAGGGGCTTGAACCGTTCTGGAACGCGCTCAAGTGGATAGATGATCGGCGAGCCGTAGAACATGAGCAGAAGTACCACGCCCAGCAACGGCCCAAGATCCCTGAAGAAGACGCTCAGGGAAGCGAGGAGTGTGCCTAATCCGACCAGGAGCAGCAGCTGGAGGGCAAGCAAGAGTGGTATCCCGACGACCCAAGCCACGGCGGGATCGATGCCGGCGACGACGACGAAGAGGGCAAGCACGGGCAGCGCAAAGATGAACTGCACACTATTGTAGAACACCACCGAGAGCGGCAGGATTAGCCGTGGGAACCGAACCTTCTTAAGGAGGCCGCCGTTGGCGATCATGACGCCTGCCGATTGCTGGACGCTGCCCGAGAACCAGAACCAGGGAAAGAGTGCTGACAGGAGGAATACAGAGTAGTTAGGGATGTCCAGCCGCAGCACCCGGCTCAGCGCAAAGTACATTACGAACCCCATCGCCAGGGGGCGGGCGATCCACCAGAGATAGCTGAAGAGCGTGCCCTGGTAGGTGACCCTCAGGTCTCGTGCCGTGACAGCGATCAGGAGATCCCACGCGGTAGACGTAGATTTCGCCGCTGCCGCCAAACCGAAATGCCTAGTCGCTGTGGCTTCCACTGATCTTGATCTCCAGCCCTCGCTTGTACCCAGTCAACTGCTCTGTTGCAAAGAAAACCAGCATCGCCAATACACCCAGCGCATCGGCCAGCCCGGCCCAGCGTCAGTGTGAACTCTATGGATTGCAATGCACATTATGAATCTGCACCTACTCTCTGTAAAGCCTGCAGGGGCCGGGCGAGTGTCTCACGGCGTGCCCGCCAGCGCATGCGATTGGGGCAGCGCCCCCGACAGGCTGCCAAGAGGAACATCAACGGACGAACATCGGCATGCCATCTGCCATACCATTTGCGGCGTCTGTTATGATAGGCTCCGTTGGGCCGTTGATGGACCAGGCAGTCTGTGGCTATGCGAGAATCGGAGTCGAGCTCCGCCCGGTCAGAGGACTCATCCGTGCCTAAGCCATCCGGAACAAGCACCTATCCCTCGGTCGCTGTCCTCACCGTGAATACTAACGGCGCAGCCTTCATGGCGGAGTTCGGAGAGTCGCTTGCCAAGGTTACCTACCCCCGTTACCGTCTCATCGTCGTCGACAACGCATCCACCGACGATTCACTGCAGATCTTGAAACGCTGGCACCCCCAAGCCGTAGTCCTTCAGAACGACGCCAACCTGGGATTCACCGGGGCCTGCAACCGAGGCCTTACGTATTGCCTCGATCAGGCCTTCGACTACGTGCTGCTCCTCAACAGTGACGTCATCATGGAGCCAGACTTCCTCGACCACCTGGTAGCTAGCGCCGACGGGCGAACTATGACGGCGCCGAAAACATATTTGTATCACCACCCAGGGCGTCTTGATGACTCAGTGGGCGAGTTCGACTGGACGCGGGGTGTCTGGAAGCAGCGGATTCTGGGCAAGCTGCCGGCTCCCGACTTTGACCAGGCGCGTCCCGTAGATAGCGCCAATCTCTCCTGCCTGCTGGTTCCCAGCGGCCTGCTGCGGGAGGTGGGCCTGTTGGATGACAACTTCTTCATCTACTATGATGATACCGACTTCGTGCGGCGCGCGCGGAATAAGGGATACCGCCTCTGGTTCGTACCAGCCGCGGTGATCTATCACCAGAAGGGCGCAACCATCGGCGGCTCAGACACCCCCTTCGGCGTTTACTATCTCACCCGCAACCGGCCATATGTCATCCGGAAACACGTCCGTTCGCCCCTGCGCCGCACCCTGTTCTGGGGCTACTTCCTGAGCGGCCGTCTCATGCGGCTCATTGAATTCCTCGCTCGGCGTCGGCACGATCTCGCTAGAGCGATGCTCCTAGGGCTCATCGACTACTGGCGGGGCCGCATGGGCAAGACGGTCGAGCGTGAGAAGTGGCCGAGCGAGACATAGGCGGGCGCCCCCGGCCTCAGGATGCGGGGCGAATGGCGCGCCAAGACTGTACTCGTTCAGAAACATCCCGTACACCATAATGACGCATGAGGCGGGGTAGATATGGGGTGCCTATGCAGGTGTACGGAACGATCCTACCGGGCGCCGCAGCGGTGGCCAGGCTTCTCCCAGGGGCTGCGGTGCAGAGGAGGGCCCAGGCAGGCCTGTCGGCCAAGGCCCGCCACAGGCTCAGAATCATCCACTGGTACGAAGATCACGGCCACAACGCCAGGCTTACCTGCCGCCACTTCGGCTTAAGCCCCTCCACCTTCTACTTCTGGCACCATCGCTATCAGCAGGAAGGGCCGCGGGGACTGGAGGAGCGCAGCCGCCGGCCCCAGCGAGTCCGAAAGCCCACCTGGGACCAGGAACTGGCCCAGGCCGTCCTCCGACTCCGCGAGGAGTACTCCCGCTGGGGCAAGGACAAGCTGGCGGTGCTACTGCGCAAGGAGGGCCGGCAGGTTTCCACCTCCATGGTGGGGCGCATCCTCAGGGAGATCAAAGACCGAGGCCTCCTCTGGGAAGCGGACCTGCGGGACCCCTGGGCGGTGAAGCGGGCTCCAAGACGTCCCTACGCCGTGAGAAAACCCCGAGATTACCTCCCTGTGGCCCCTGGCGACCTGGTCCAGGTGGACACGGCAGAGATCAGACCCGTACCAGGCCTGGTCTACAAGAACTTCGTCGCCCGGGACGTAGTGAGCCGCTGGGACGTTCTGGACGTGTACCACCGGGCCACGGCCCAGGCCGCCGCCAGCTTCCTCGACACCCTCTTGGAACGGATGCCCTTCCCGGTGAGGGCGATTCAGGTGGACGGAGGCTCAGAGTATGAGGCGGAGTTTGAGGCGGCCTGCCAGCAGTGGGGCCTCCAGCTCTTCGTCCTGCCGCCTCGCTCCCCTAAGCTCAATGGGCATGTGGAGCGGGCCCAGCGCACCCACCAAGAGGAGTTCTACCAGGTGGCTGATCTCTCCTGGACGGTCAGTGAGCTTAGGCCACAGCTCCTGGCATGGGAGAAGGTCTACAATACTGTACAGCCGCATCAGGGTCTGGGGTATCGGACGCCCCTGGAGGTCGTCTGTGAGTCTCAGCGTCGGGAGAAGGGGTAGTGTCACCAATGTACTGGACGAGTACATGACATTGACGGGCGGGCAGTCGGGTCCTATAATCTTCCCGCTGCCAAGTAGCGGATCGCATAGGCTGCTTGTGCAGCCCGATCTCCGAACTGACGAGCCGGAGCCGGGCACGGTTAGTTTATGATCCCATCACCGCGAGGTACGGATTGCGCGATTACGAATTAGTCTTTATCCTCAGCCCCGACATACCCGAAGAGGAGGTGCCCGCCGCCATCGAGCGCGTCACTCAGGCCGTCACGAGCCGGGGCGGCGAGGTGAAAGAGGTGGATCGCTGGGGCCGCAAGAAGCTGGCCTACCCCATCAATGGGCACGCCGAGGGCAACTATGTGCTGACACAGGTACGGCTGGACCCCGCCCGGACGGCCGAGCTGGAGGCCGGGTTCCACATCTCAGAGGAGGTCATTCGGCATCTTCTGGTGCGGGTCGGCGAGTAGGAAGCTGGCCGGCCGGACCGGTGCTCGATCGTCGATCTGCTTAGCGGAGGCAGGTCGGCGAAAGGAGGAGGCAGATGGCGGGTTTGAACAAAGTGATGATCATCGGCAACGTGGGGACTGACCCAGAGATGCGCTATACCGCCAGCGGCAATGCGGTCACTACCTTTCGCATCGCCTGCAGCCGCAACTACACTACCCCCGACGGGGAACGCCGCGAAGAGACCGAGTGGTTCAGCGTGGTCACCTGGGGCAAGCTGGCCGAGACCTGTAGCCAGTTCCTTCAGAAGGGGCGGCGGGCCTACGTAGAAGGGCGTCTGCAAACCCGCTCCTGGGAAGGATCCGATGGCCAGCGTCGCTTCCGCACCGAGGTGATAGCCAATACCGTGCTCTTCCTCGACCGCCCTCAGGCCACTCCCCTGCCCGAGGAGGAGACTTCGGAGACGGCCAGCCCAGCCACGGAGCCGGAGGCTCTGCCTTTCGAGCAGCCTGCACCTGAAAGGGGGGATAGCGAATCTTGACCACCGAGGAGACGGAGCAGCAGGCCGAGCAGCCCCAGGAGCCCGCCCCACAGGAAGCGCCTGCCACCACGCAGGCAGCCCCTGCCCGGCCGGAGCGTCCTCGCCGGGGCCGTTTTGGAGGGCGCCGCAAGGTGTGCGCATTCTGCGTGGAGCACGTGGACATCATCGACTACAAGGATCCCCTGAAGCTGCGTCGCTACCTCTCAGACCGGGGCAAGATCGAGCCCCGGCGGAAGACCGGGACCTGCGCCAAGCACCAGCGACGCCTCTCCGTTGCCCTCAAGCGGGCGCGACACCTGGCCCTCTTGCCCTACACAGCGGAGCATATCCGCCTGACCGGGATTTTCGCTCCCCGCAGTTGATCGCCAGGGGCGGGCAGGGGAAAATGATGGGGCTCCCTGCTCGCTTACCATGTCTGTGGCCGGGGGACCCCGCCGGGAAGAGAGAATAGCATGTCCAGAGAGAGGCGTCGAGAGCAGGCCGTCCCGCCTCCCGGCCGCCCTGTAGGCGGCCCGCGAGGACGAAGGGACGAGCCTCCCCGGCGGCCGCCGCAAGGCCAGCGGGGCCGTCCCCCGCCCCGCCGTGGCCGCGCCGATAGGGAGGACCGGCGGACCACCAAGGACGAGCAAGAGCGGTTCCGTCAGCTCCTGGTGATGGGGGTGGTGGGGCTGGTCATCGTGGCGGCAATCGCTATCGCCGCCTTCGGCTACTACCAGACGCAGATCGCCCCCAAGCACAAGACCGTCCTTCAGGTGGGTGAAACCAGATTCAGCCTGAGCCACTTCGAGCGCCGCCTGCGCCTGGAGCTGGAGACCAACCCAACGCTTCAGCAGATGACCGGTAGTCCGGTCGACTATGTCCTCTCGCTGCTCGAGGATGAGGGCGTGCTCTTGGAGACAGCAGCGACGCTGGGCATTCAGGTCACCGAGGACGACATCGACATGGAGATCGGGCAGCGCACCGGGGTCGTGCCGGGAGGCGATGAGCGCCTCTTCGCCTCCGCCTATCGCCGGGACGTCCGCGACAGCGGCCTGCACACGGACGAGTACCGGCGCATGCTCCGCGCCGACCTCCTGGAGCGGGGAGTGCAGGCCAAGCTTCGCGACGAGGCGCCCACCAGCGCGCCCCAGGCACGGCTGCGCCTCATTGTGGTGGAGACGGAAGAGCAGGCCCAGGACGTGATCCGCCGGCTGGGAGAGGGCGAGGACTTTGCTGCTCTCGCTCAAGAGCTCTCCATAGACGAGGCCAGCAAGGCACGGGGCGGCGAGGTCGACTGGCTGATAGAGGGAACTCTGCTCGCCCCCATCGATGAATTCCTCTTCTCGGCGGAGCCGGGCACCCTTAGCGGACCGCTGGCCGCATCCGGCGTCTACGTCGTGGTCGAGCTCTTGGAGCGAGCAGAGAAAGAGCTCTCCGACACCCAGAAGTCCTCTATCGCCAGCACTGAGTACCGCGAGTGGCTGGACGCGAACAAGGCTACCCTCGGGGCCGTGCGCAGCCTCGACCCGGAGGATGCACAGAACATCCTGAACGATGCCCTGGAGGACATAGGAGGCCCGACAGCGGTGCCGGGTGGCAGTGGTGTCCCGTAAACGCTCCGAGATCGGCATCGCCCTCATGGGGGTGGGGACCATAGGCAGCGGCGTGGCCAGCGCCCTCCTGCGGAAGGCCGAGACCTACGCCCGCACCGCCGGCTGTCCCCTCCGGCTGGTCAGGGTGCTGGAGCAGGACCCCGAGAGGCCCCCACGCGTGGGCATCGACCCCCGCATCGTGACCACCGACTTCTCCCTGATTCAGGACGACCCCGGCATCGACATCGTCATCGAGGTGCTGGGCGGAGAGCACCCCGCCTACGACTTCATTCGGGAGGCCCTCGCCCGGGGCAAGTACGTGGTCACCGCCAACAAGGAGGTCATGGCCAAACACGGTCTGGAGCTCCGAAACCTGGCCTGGGAGCACGGCGTGGACATCCTGTACGAGGCCAGCGTGGGCGGCGGCATCCCCATCATCGCCCCCCTCAAGCGCGACCTCCTGGCCAACGACATTGTGGCTATCTCCACCATCATCAACGGCACCACCAACTACATCCTGACATCCATGAGCCGGGAGGGCCGCGACTTCGCCGAAGCCCTCGCCCAGGCCCAGGCGCTCGGCTATGCCGAGCCAGACCCCACCAACGATGTCGAGGGCATCGACGCCGCCTACAAGCTGACTATCCTCGCCAGCCTGGCCTTTCACGGGAACGTGCGGCTGGAGGATGTCTACTACGAGGGCATCACCCGCCTCACCTCTCGGGACTTCCGCTATGCCCAGGAGCTGGGATACGCCATCAAACTCCTGGCCCTGGCCAAGAAGCAGGACACCTCCGTACAGGTGCGGGTGCACCCGGTCCTTCTTCCCGAGGGGGAGCCCCTGGCCAAGGTGGACGGCGTCCTTAACGCCGTGCAGGTGGAGGGCGACCTGCTGGGTCGGGCGCTCTTCGAGGGGTCGGGCGCAGGCCCCCAGCCCACTACCAGCGCTGTGATCGCAGACGTGCTGGACGCCGCCCACAGCGTCATCACCGGTGGCCAGGAGCGCGCGGCCTGGCGGCAGGAAGCCGCCTTGGTGATCGTGCCCATGGGCGAGCTGCGCACCCGCTACTACCTGCGCATCACCGTGGCCGACAGGCCCGGGGTGCTCGCCCAGATCGCGCGTGTCCTGGGCGACGGTCGCATCAGCATCGCCTCGGTCATCCAGAAGGAGGCCTACCAGGATGCCCAGACCGCGGAGCTCGTTATCATGACGCACCAGGCCCAGGAGGAGGCCATGCGCGTTGCCCTGGCCCAACTGGCAGAGCTCCCCGCAGTAACCGAGATCGGCAACTTCGTGCGGGTGGAGGGATAGAACCGCCCATGCCGCGGCAACGGCCTGAGGTGACTCACAAAGAGGCCCTGGACTGGGTGCAGAACGAGGTGCACCAGGTTAAGGGCCAGGTGGGACGTCTCCATCAGCAGGCGGAGCAGGTGCAGGCGCTGGTCCTGGACCTGGCGGAGAAGGTCCGCTCCCTGGAGAACTCGCTCCGCCAGACGGCCGCTCAGGCCGCCCCGGTAGGCCAGCTTCAGGAGGGCTTACAGCAGGCTCTGGCCCTCATCGTCAAGCTTCAGGAGCAGCAGGCGGAGGCCTCGGCCCATGAGGAAGAGATGGGCCGGCAGCAGCGGGAGGAGGCGGAGCACCGGCGCCAGGAGCGCGACGAGGTGGTTAGACAGACCCAGGAGCTTTCACGCCAGGTGGAGGGATGGCAGGAGCGCCAGGCTGGCCTGGAGGAGACCGGCCGTCGCTATCAGGAGGGCTTGGCCAGGCTGAGCGCCCAGTTCCAGGAGATCACCCGGCGCCTGGAGGGCGTGGAAAGCAAGGCCTCCCGCAGCCTGGAGGCATCGGGCCGGGTGGAGCACGAGCTGTCCCGTGTGGATGCGGCCCTGGAGGCGCTGCGGCGTGAGGACGAGGTTCTGGCGGAACGGGAGCGCCTGGCCAGCGAGGTGGCCCACCGTCTGGAAGCGACCCAGGATCAGCATCTAGAGGACTACCGCCGCCTGGAGCTGCTCTCCGAGCGCATGGAGCTGTACCGCGCCGAACGGCAGCGGCTGGAGGAGAGAACCGCCCGTCTAGAGGAGGCCTTGGAGCAGGCGCGGGGCCGCCTGGAGCAGCACCAGCAGCAGACGGGCCGTGTGGAGGCCCAGCAGCAGGGCCATGCGGCTCGGCTGGAGGGCCTCGAGCGGCAGATCCTGGAGTATCGCGAGACCCTGGTGGAGCAGTTCTTGAAGATGAGCAGCACCCAGGAGCGGGTGAAGCGCCGTCAGATCGAAGAGCTGGAGCGCGAGATCAAAGAGCTGAAACAGCATGCCGTCGGCCTCACCGAGGAATGACGCCCTTCCCCTCGCCGAGCCCAGAGGGCTGGGCGTGCTCCGTCGCTACCGCGATCACTTGCCCCTCACCTCGGATACCCCCCTCATCACCCTCGGCGAGGGAGATACCCCCCTGGTCCGCTCGCGGCGGCTGGAGTCGGAGATAGGCTGCGGAGAGCTCTACTTCAAGCTGGAGAGCTGCAATCCCACCGGCTCCTTCAAGGATCGGGGCATGGTGGTGGCGGTAGCCAAGGCCATGGAGGCGGGCAGCACTGTCGTCCTCTGCGCATCCACCGGCAACACCAGCGCCTCCGCGGCCGCCTATGCGGCCCACTGCGGCCTCCGCGCCTTCGTGGTGGTGCCCCACGGGCGCATTGCCCAGGGAAAGCTGGCCCAGAGCGTGGCTCACGGCGCCCAGATCATCGCCATTGAAGGCAGCTTCGACGACGCGCTGCGCCTGGCCCTCGAGGTCACCCAGCGCCATCCCATCGTCTTGGTCAACTCCCTCAACCCTCACCGCATCGAGGGGCAGAAGACCGCCGCCTTCGAGATCGTTGATGCTCTGGGCGACGCCCCGGACTACCTGTTCATCCCGGTAGGCAATGCGGGGAACATCACCGCCTACTGGCGGGGCTTCGTGGAGTATCATCGGCTGGAGCTGGCGGGCCAGCGGCCCCGCATGATGGGGATACAGGCGGAGGGGGCAGCGCCCATCGTGCTAGGACATCCCGTGGAGGAGCCCCAGACAGTGGCCTCGGCCATTCGCATCGGCAATCCCGCCAGTTGGAAGAGCGCGGTGGCTGCCCGCGACGAGTCCGGGGGGACCATCCGGGCGGTGAGCGACGAAGAGATCCTCTCCGCCTACCGACGGCTGGCCCAGGAGGAGGGGATCTTCGGTGAGCCGGCCTCGGCGGCGGCCCTGGCAGGCCTCTTCAAGCTGGCCTCAGAGGGGCATGACCTGGCGGGGAAAAGGGTAGTGTGCATCGTCACCGGCAGCGGGCTCAAGGACCCGGAGACGGCCATGAGCCTGCCCCTCGAGATGCATCGCGTCCCCGCCGAGCTGTCGGCGGTCGAGGAGATCGTCAGCTAGCCGCGGAGTCGCGGTCAGCCGGCCCCTCTCGCCCCTCGTCTCGCTTCCCTCTGTCTCACATGTCCCGGGAGCGCTGCAATACTTGATTGTCCCCACCTTCACTGCTAGACTGCTGTCTCGGAGGCGCGGGCCTCCGCACTGTATGTTCGGGCATGGACCAACTCACATCTCTCAACGCCTGATAGAAGGGAGCAGTTAGCGAATGCTGGCTATCGCCTGGGTCATCCCGGTAGCCGGGATGGCCGCTATTTTGTTCTCGTTCTGGCTGGCCTGGAATGTGCTGGGCCGCGATACAGGGACGCCCCGTATGCAGGAGATCGCTGGCATGATCTTCGAGGGCGCCAACGCCTTCCTGTACCGCCAGTACCGCACCATCGCCCTCATGGCTGCGGCCACCACCATCATCATCGGCGTGGTGGTGGGCGTCTTCGACGAGAGCGTGGAGGTGGGCATCCTCACGGGGGTCGCCTTCATCACCGGCTCGCTGGCCTCGGGCATCTCCGGCTTCGCGGGGATGTACATCGCCGTCCGCTCTAACCTGCGCTGCGCCGCCGCCGCCCAGAAGAGCCTGAAGG
>Ga0209979_1000778_pt1 | contig 39181 bp, 36 predicted proteins | sample AnhtaG_FD_183114 | JGI IMG/M metagenome (GOLD analysis project Ga0209979, IMG submission 183114) | Deep subsurface microbial communities from Anholt, Denmark to uncover new lineages of life (NeLLi) - Anholt_01485 metaG (SPAdes) (version 2) | ecosystem: Environmental > Aquatic > Marine > Oceanic...
GCTACGATCAAGATCCAATTGCGACGTCATAGTGAGTTGAATATACCACAAGCGTGTTAGATTTGCAACTTGATTTTCGTCAGAGTTTCATCAATACTCCGTCAGGCGGCTATGCCTGAGTAGTAACTACAACTCTAGCCATTGGTTCAGTAGATCCGTCGGGATTCCCAATGCCTTGGCCACCTCCCGGCGGGCCAGGCGAGGCTGGTAGGTGACCACATTGCACACCATGGCTGTGTGGTCCGGGCCATATTTGGAGTATACGTACTCAATCACCTCATCCCGTCCCCGGTGGCCGAAATCAATGTCAATGTCGGGCATGGTGTGGGCGTCAGGTGAGAGGAAGCGCTCAAAGAGAAGATTGTGCTGGAGAGGATCAACTCTGGTGATCCCCAGGAGGTAGACCACCAGTGACCCCGCCGCCGAGCCGCGCCCCTGAGCAGGGATACCTTGCTCCCGGGCGAAGCGCAGGATATCCCAGACGATGAGGAAGTACCCAGCCAGCCCCGCTTCCTCAATTGATCTAAGCTCGTGCTCCAGTTGCCGGCGGGCGCGCTCAGGGATGGGATGGTACCTCTGGTGGAGGCCCTCCTGGCACAGGCGGCGCAGGAGACTGGAGGGAGTCTCACCGGAGGGGGGGGCCAGCCTGGGCAGCCGGTGGGCCGAGAGATCCAACTCAACGTTGCACCTTTGGGCGATGAGACGGGTGTTGGCAATGGCCTGGGGAAGGTCGGCGAAGAGGGAGGCCATCTGGGCGGGGGATTTGAGGTAGTACTCAGAGTTGGTACGCAAGAGCTGTCCTGCCTCGTCGAGGCTGGTGTGCCTACCGATGCAGGTGAGCAGGTCGTGCAGACGGTGCTTTTCTCGCTGGGCGTAGTGCACATTGCCCGTGGCCACCACTCCCAGGCCCACCGTCCTGGCCAGCTTCACCAGCTCTCCCACCAAATACCTGTCCTGCAGGAGGTAGTGGCGGGAGAGTTCGATCCAGAAGTTCTCCTGGCCAAGAATATCCAAGAGGTGGCCGGCTGCCTCCTCAGCGCCACTACCATCTTTGGCCAAAAGGCGGCGGGCTATGGGCCCCTGGTGGCAGCCGGACAGACAGATGAGCCCTTTCCGTTGTCGAGCCAACTCCTCCAGCGGGAGGATAGGACGAGCCTTGCCGCCGGCGAGTTGTGCCCGGCTGATCAGCCGACACAGGGAGGTGTAGCCGCCCTTGTCCTCAGCCAGGAGCACCAGATGCCCTTCTCCCTCCACCTCCATCTCAACCCCAATGATGGGCTTGACACCCTGCTCCTGGGCTGCCTTCCAGAAGCGCACGGCACCATACAGCCCATTGTGGTCGGTGAGAGCCAGAGCCTTCATCCCCAGCTCCCGCCCGCGAGCTACCAACTCCTCAGGGAAGGATGCGCCATCCAGGAGGCTATAGTTGGAGTGACAATGCAGCTCCACGTAGGGTGGGACTGAGGTCTCCCTGCCCACTTTCGCCCCTTTCTTCTTCCTATCTCAATCGTACACTCTCTCCAGGTACCAATGCTCAGCCAGCAGGTCGTGGTATAGGGTGCAGAGGAGCCCTGAGTCAGTCAGCACCTTGAAGTACTCCCGCCAGATCTCCTCCCTCCACCAGAGAGTATGCACCCGCCAGCGGTTGGCGATTCCTGTCACCCGGTGCAGATGGCGGACCCATTGGAAGGCGAGGGGCTGACCCCCTCCATTGGCTTTCACCTCAATCACTACCGCCTCAGTCCACAGTCGAGTCATACCTTTCCTCCGGCATCTTGGCCAGGCCTGTGAGAGTGGAACCGCCGATCTCACCGGGGAGGCCCCCCCTGCCTGTCCTGAGCAGAGCGAAGGGAGCAGAGCGAAGGGAGCAGAGCGAAGGGAGCAGAGCGAAGGGAGCAGAGCGAAGGGAGCAGAGCGAAGGGAGCAGAGCGAAGGGAGCGAAGCTGAAGGGCTCATCCCTCCTCCACCCAGCGCTGCCAGGCGAAGCGGAGCTCGGCCAGAGGGGAGGAGGAATTAGCCACTCGGCCCCAGTAGAATCGGTCAGCCCCGAACCTGGTCGCCAGGGGCCTCACGAACCCGGCCAGATCCATCTTCGCTGGCCGGCTGATGACCCCCAGCCTCAACTGCTTCCCCTCCTGGGCCTGAAGCCTTCCCAGCACCAGGCGGGCCTCCGTGACCCTGCCGGCACAGGAGAGCCAGGTCAGTAGCTGGCGTTCCGATGCCTCCACCATCTTCGGATCCGCTGTTGGCCCGCTCAGCGTCCGCTGAGCACCGTGCGAGCTCCCATCCTCGAAAGAGACGGTCAGATGTACCTCCTGGCAGGAGAGGCCCTGCTTGCGGAGCTGCTCGCAGCAGGTCTGGACCAACTCCCCCACTGCTCGCACCAGCATCTCATCCATTTCCAGGGGCGGCTCGAATTCAAGGTTAGCTCCTACCACTTGAGGTCTCTGGCAGGGGATCAGAAGCTGCCCGTCGCGACCCTGAGCCAACTGGTGAGCCTTTCGTCCCTGTGGGCCGAAGCGGGCCAGCACTGCCGCTGCAGGAAGCTGGGAAAACTGGCCCATGGAGCGTATCCCCAGCAGTCTCAACTCTTCTCTCATCTCCTCGTTGATGGGGAGGAGGTCCACAGGCAATCGTGCCAGGAACTCCCGCTCCCTGCCGGGGCGGATGAGCAGGGCCCTGCCCCATCCGATGGTGCAGGCGGCCACGTAGGAGGCGAATTTGTTCCCCGCCACCCCCATCATCCCCTTGAGCGCGGTCTCCTCATGGAGCTTCCTTCCCACCTCCCGGCAGAGGAGGCCTTCATCGCCGCAGTGTGAGATCTGGCCGGATATGTCAGCGTAGGCCTCACCCCACCTCCCTGCTTCCACCACCGGGCTGACCCCTGCCAACACCTCCCGCACCCTCTCGAAGGCCCCTTCGTAGCGGGCGATGTCAGCAGCCAGCACCAGAGCCTCAGGGCAGACCCTCTCTGCCCCCTCTACCTTCATACCCATCCTTACCCCCTCGTCCAGGGCCTCTGGAGAGCAGTCCATCACTTTTCCATCCTGGACAATGACCAGCGGCTGGCCCTCCAGTCCTGGCTCATCGCGCCGCTCTATGCTTGCGGGGAAGTGAGGGATGACCAGACACAGGATCCTCATAGAAAGTTATCTCCTCGACTCTCTACAAGCCATTGCCGCGCACTGTCCCATCAAAGGCGATCTCAATCCGTACCGGCCCTGCAGGGGGAGCCAATCGGCTCTTGAGGGTGGTCACCCTGGCCCAGCAGCCGCGCACGTCACCATACCGCTGGATCCACTTCTCTCGCTCCAGGACCAGCCTGAGTGTGGCGTAGTGGCCCAGGGGAAAGCCAGGTGGGTAGTTGGTCACGTCTCCCGCTGGGCCAAAGTAGGTGGTGGTCAGGAAGATCACCGCACACAGAGCCTGTCCTGAGCCTGGGCGAAGGGAATGAGTCACCCCATGATGGATCCGGGCCAACGCCCCCTCCAGGAGGGACGGTGCCAGGTTCTGCCCCTTGAGGGAGGTCACCTCATCGAAGACCAGGATTCCCAGCTCGCCCGCGGCGAGGGAGGCGGTGATAGCCAGAGCTTCCTCCCCGTTGTGGGGTCGTACGACCAGCAGCCCTTTCAGATCGACTTCGCAGCGATGCAGGTAATCTGCATCCAGCGTCCAGCCCAGGTCCACCCAGGCTGCCTGATGGCCCGCACCTTGTGCCTGGGCTACCACTTTGGCTGCGAGTGTCAACTTGCCTGAAGTGGCTGGCCCCAGGAGTTCGGTGATCTGGCCTTGGGGGATGCCGCCGATCCCCAGTGCCCGGTCCAGCTCCGGGAAGCCGGTGGGGATGTGAGGTGGCAGGGTAGGAGTCGAAGGCTGCTCATACCGGTAGATGGCCCTGGGGCCGAATCGGCGTTGCAGGCCAGCGACTACAAAGTCCAATCTGCGGTATTCGCGTCTGCTCATGATCTCCCAAAGTAATAGAACAAGTGTTCTACTCTATTATATCACAAGTTCCCCCTGTTGTCAAGTCAAATGCGCGACTGCTGCCCTAATCCCTGAGGACGGATTGAAACCGACAGCTATCCGGATACAAACTTCTGAACGATACACGACAAAGGACACCAGACGTTGGAGTTGAGGGAAAGTACCACGCAGCCTCTCAAAACGGCTTTAAGGCGCGTTCCAATAGCCGCGTCTTTTGGAGACAATGCAGAGGAGATTTGCAGAGGGGAAAAGGGAAACGCCCACGAGGGACTGCCGCCGGTCTTCCCTGTGCCTAGTCTGCACAGGACAGACCATCCTAGCAGTCTCGCAGCCGTTTCCGCATCATCAGCCTTATGGGGCAGCATCCGCAAGCCATGTGGCTTATGTCCACTAGTACCCGGTCAGGAGCTGTCAATGGTTTCCGCGTGGGATTTACGCGAGCTACGTGTGGAATTTGCAAGTGATTTGCAGAGGCAGGAAGAGAACGGCCGCGAGCCAAGGTTGGACTCACGGCCGCCTCGAGGCTATTATTCACCCAACCTCACAAGTCATGGCCTGACAAGTATGCGCAAGAAGAGAATTCCTCACCTGATGTTTGTCAGCCACTCTCTGCCCAAGTTTGTTCCCTCCCCTCACGCTTGTGGCAGGAACCGGCCCCCTTCATCCCTCTGCCCCTCTCTCCAACTCCCATCCACGGCCGGTTCGTACTCACATTGAAAGACGACCTTCAATTCAGCTCCCCCGGGGGTTGATTTCGGGTCCTAGTCGAACAGCCCTGGCTTATTCACTTTTCTCATCACCGCGAATCGGCAGCTTCGCTCCGCTGCGCAGGCAAAGCGGAATTCGTTCCAGCGGCGCATCGGCCGTGATCCACTGGCCGCCGTCGTGGATCGCGTCAGTCCAGGCATCCCTCCAGGTCGCGCCGGCCGGCAGGTAGACTTCACGACTACGAGCACCCTCGTGGAGCACCGGCGCGACCAGCAGGTCCGGCCCGAACATGAACTGATCGTCCACCATTGCGCAGCCCTCGTCCTCGGGAAAGTCGAAGAAGAGCGGGCGCATAGGTGGAACACCCTTCTCGTGGGCCAGCCGCATCTGTTCCATGATGTAGGGACGCAAGCGTTCGCGCAGGAAGAGCAACTCCCGGATGATGGCGTAGGCCTCATCGCCGAAGGACCAGACCTCATTGGGTGCGCCAGTCATCTCACCAGTCATCGCTGAGACCGGCAAGCGGAAGCCGTGCAGACGGAAGAGCGGACAGAAGACGCCGTACTGGAACCAGCGCACGATGAGCTCGCGGAAGTAGGGGGTGGATGGGTCCCCGCCGTGGAAGCCACCGATGTCCGTGGTCCACCAGGGGATGCCACTCAGGCCGATGTTCAGCCCTGCCCCAACCTGTGCCTGCAGTGCCTCGAAGGTGGAGGGGATGTCGCCGGACCAAACGGCCGCCGCATAGCGCTGGCTCCCGGCCCACGCTGACCGACAGAGGGAGATGATCTCCTCTTCCCCCTCGGCGCGCATGCCCTCGTAGAAACCACGGGCATGCATCAAGGGGTAGATATTGGTCACTTCCTGCCCGTTGCCCAGATGATAGCGCAGGTTGTCGGGATCCAGGGGATACATCTCCGGCTCGCACGCATCCAGCCACCAGACCCGGATGCCGTTCCGATAGTAGTTCTCCCGCACCTGTTCCCAGACGAACTGCCGCGATTCCGGATTGGTGGCGTCGTAGAAATGCATGTAGACGGGCCCCTCGGGCTTGGTATCCATAAACGACGTATGCGCCGGAATGCCGCGCTCGGTGCGGATCAGCAGCCCGCGGCGCAGCATGTGCTCGAAGCTGGGGCTGAGGGCATTGACCGTGGGCCAGATAGAGACCATCACTTTGACGCCCATCTCCTCTAGCTCGCGTACCATCCCCGCTGGATCGGGCCAACATTCAGGATCGAATTTCCAGTCGCCCTGCAGCGTCCAATGGAAAAAGTCAATGACGATGACCGAGAGCGGCAAGCCACGGCGCCTGTACTCGCGGGCTACCGAGAGCAACTCCTCCTGCGTGCGATAGCGCAGCTTGCACTGCCAGAAACCAGCCGCCCATTCAGGCAGCAGGGGAGCATGGCCGGTGGCGTCGGCGTAGTGCTCCATGATCTCAGCGGGGGTGTCGCCAGCAGTGATCCAGTAATCCAGTTGGCGCGTCGCCTCAGCGACCCAGCGGGTGCCATTCTGACTCAGTTCGACGCGGCCGACAGCAGGGTTGTTCCACAGGAAGCCGTAACCCCGGCTCGAGAGCAGGAAGGGGATGTTCACCTCCTTATTGCGCTGGATCAAGTCTATTGTGCAGCCCTTCTGGTCCAGCCGCCCGTGTTGATGCTGGCCCAGCCCATGCAGCCGCTCGCCGTCGTAGGCCTTGAACCGCGCCTCGACTCGGTAAATATCACTGGACAGCGGTTTGAAGCAACGGGCCGGGGGCCAGCCAAAGCGTTGAGGCTCCTCCGCTAGGAGCTCAGCGCCGGTGGCTGTGTTGAGGAAGCGAACTTTCCCTTCCAGGAAGGCTATCAGCGGGCCCTCCTTGAGGGAGAGCTCGGCCGTGATGGCGCCGTTGCGGATGACCGCACACTCTGTGCCGATCTCGATCTGCGCGTCCGTGGCGGCAGGTTCTAGCAACGCGCCAGGTAGGTCGTCACGGATCTTCGCCCCCATCGTGGCGCGCACCCGGAGGCTATCGCGCCCCCAGGGCTCAATCTGCACCGTCTCATAGCCTAGTTTCCAGATGAGTGTATTGTTATGCTGAGGAAAGACTTGCATAGGTACCTCCTCTGTTTTGTGTCGTCGGGTTCCCTTCGAGCACGGCGGTTGAAATCGCGCGCTACGACCTGCAAAGACCACCTTCGTGGCCTTGACCAGCCGCCGTAGGGCGGCCTTCCCCAAGTGTAGTCGCGAATTCATTCGCCAGGCTCAAGCCCAAGCAAGACGCGACCGGGGGTGGACGATTTGGCCTCCGCAAAGCCTGCCTCGAATTCCTTCAGGGAGAATCGCTTGCCTATGATGGGTGAGAGATCTATCAGCCCCCAGGAGAGGAGTCGCTCCGCCTTTATCCAGGTATCCCACATCCTTCTGCCGTGGATGCCGGTATAGATTGCCTCACGATAGATCACGGAGCTCACCAGCTCCAGTTCCACCGGGCCCGTGGGGATTCCCACGCCGACGTAAGTGCCACCCTTGCGGAGAATCTGAAACCCCTGCACAATTGCCTCTGGGTTGCCAGACATCTCTATGACCACGCCCACGCCCTCCTGGTCGGTTTCGGCCAGGATTTCCCCCACCACATCGTCGCTACCGACCTTCAACGCCCGATAGGCCCCCATCTGGAGCGCGCGCTCAAGCTTTGCAGGGCTATGGCTGGTGGCGTAGATGCGCAGCGCGCCAAAGACCTTCGCCACACCAATGGCCATCAGCCCTATGGCCCCACAGCCCAGGATGACCACCGTCTCTCCGCTGACGCCCCCCTTGTCCACCGCGTGCACTGCCACGCCCAGGGGCTCCATCAGTGCCGCTTGCTCGAGGGGAATATCGGAGGGAATCCGGCGGGCACAGATTTCGGGAAGGACGGCGTAGTCTGCCATGCAGCCATTGATGTGTCTACCCAGCAGGCGCAGGTTCTGGCAGCGGTGCTGCTCACCCGTCTGGCACTGATAGCACTCTCCGCAGGGAAGGTGGGTCTCGCCACTCACTCTATCTCCCTCGACGAGGGTCTTCACCCCCTCGCCCGTCCGCAGAACGGTCCCGGTGAACTCATGTCCCATAGTGACGGGAAGCGGAAAGGGGGAAGCTGCAATATTCGAGGCCCAATCATATACATGCACATCAGAGGCACAGATGGCCGCCAGGTCCACCTTTATCAGCACCTCCTGTGGCCCCAGGCTCTCCGGGAGGGCCATCTCCACCAGCTCTGCCCCCGGTTGCGGTCCGGTCTTGCGGACAGCCATGAAAGTCTCTCTCATATCACCTTTACCTCCTCTTCACCTCTCACTCCCAGTTCAGCGCCAATGCGCACAAGGGAGAAAAGACGACCGAATGCAAGTACACTACTACAGCCCGGCGGAAATCTTTCACCAGTTTAGGCAGCTTGGTGAAGAGCCTGATATCGCTCTAAGCAGGTCCGTGACCTGCATCTCTAGTCACCAAGGCCACCGGATCACGGATCCGGCGGCAGCGGGAAAAGGTGCACTACACTCCACTCCTTAACCGCGCCAATTCTTTGAAGTCCTCTTTCACATGTTCATACAGTTGCTTGTAAAGAGCGAAGTACTCCATGTACCGTTCGTGATTTTCCTGGCCGGGCTCCAAAGGTTCAATGTACTCAACCCACTCCTTCGCCACCGAGAAGTCCTTGAAGACGCCAGTGGCCACACCAGCTAGAATGGCGTCGCCGAAAGGAGCTCCAGTCCTCCTCTTAACCAGTACGGTCGGCACATTGAAGACATCGGTGATAATCTTTCGCCAGAGCTTGCTCACCGCCCCACCTTCATTCAGCACGAGGGGGTAGTTAATCTTGAGGCCCGCCTCTTTGATCAGTCGGTATGAGTCATAGAGGGCATAAGCGACAGCCTCCATCATGGCCCTGACGATGTGTCCCTTCGTGTGGTTCAGGGACAGGCCGAAGATCACGCCTCTGGCATACACGTCCCAGATCGGCGTCCGCTCCCCCATCAAAAAGGGGAGTATGATCAAACCCTCACTGCCAGGGGGTATTTTCGCTGCCTGCAGGTTGAGCAGGTCGTAAGAACTCACACCCAGGACCCGCTCCACCTCTACCTCGATTGGAGAGAAGTTGTCGCGTAGATAACGGATGGATTGTCCACCGGTTGTCGTCGAAGGCACGGTGATGTAGGTGTTTTTTGAATCAACGGTGTAGGCAAAGTTGATCATCGCACAGCCCACAGGGGAGAAGATGAAATCCGTGTTCTTGTGGATGACCCCAAAATTGCCCACGCTGCCGAGGTTGCTCTGGATGTCGCCTTCCTCAATCGCTCCTGCGCCAACCCAGCCGGCATTGCAATCCACTTGCCCAGCAACGACTGGGATACCCGGCACCAGCCCCGTTTCGGCCGCCGCTTCCTTGGTCACTTCACCGATGATCTCTGTGCACTCAAAGAGGTCAGGCATGAGGTCCGGATCAATGCCGATTTCCCCCAGCAGTTCTTCGTCAAACCTGCGCTGGCGAAGGTTGTAGGCCACGCCGTAGAAACCGGCCGCGGAATAATTCAGCACCGCCTTTCCGGTGAGCTTAAGCGTGATAAAGCCATCAATGGTGATCGCTTTGTAGACCCTCTTGAAAGACTCCGGCCGGTTATTCTTCTCCCACAGCAAATTCACAATCGTGGGATGGTCTTCCATCCTGTTTCCCGAGACCTGGAATATCCTGTCCTCTCCAATGTGCTCCTTTAACCATGCAACCTCTTCTGTGGCGCGCCGGTCCATCAGATTATACGCCCGATGAATGGGGTTGCGATCCTCGTCCACCATGACCATGGAGGGCAGGGCGGAGGAGACCGCAAGGCCTCGAATCTCGCCAGGATTTATGTGCGCCTGGACGATGGTTTCCTTAATCAGCCGACAAGCGATCTCCCAATAGAGCACCGGCTCGTGTTCCGACCAACCGGGCTTTTCGTGGATAAATGGGTATTCCTCAAAGGCAAAGCCCAGCACCTCTCCCTGGGTGTTGATGATGCAGGCCTTGGCTCCACCTGTACCGTAGTCAATGCCCAGCAAATAGTCTGACATGAAACTCTCTCCTTGTTATAAACATAATGAACAGCCTCTTGGCCAGCCATTGTACCACAAATCGAGGGGGCAGACAAGAATTTGACACGACGGGCATAAGTGGGTAGGATTGAGAGCAGGGGAGAATAGAGTATGACAATCGCTCTGGGCATTGATACGGGGGGAACGTACACCGATGCGGTGCTGGTAGACCAGGACAGCGGTGCGGTGCTGTCCGCAGCCAAAGCGCTGACCACCTATCACGACCTGTCCGTGGGCATTGGGCAGGCCGTGGCAAGCGCCTTGGAAGGGCGGCCCACGCCCCCCGGCGAGATAGACCTGGTGGCCCTTTCCACCACACTGGCTACCAATACCATTGTCGAGGGGCGAGGCGGCTCGGTGTGTCTGCTGCTCATCGGCTACGACCCAAAGTTGATCCAGCAGTATGGATTCGAGCACGATTTGGTGACGGAAGATGTGGTCTACCTTCGCGGGGGGCACGATGGTGCGGGGAACGAGGTCCAGCCGCTGGACGAAACGGGGGCGCGGGAGGCCATCGTGGCCCGGCGCGACGAGGTGGAGGCCTTTGCTATATCAGGTTACTTCAGCGTGCGCAACCCGGCTCACGAGCTACGGGTGCGGGCGTTGGTGGAAGGACTGACTGCCTTGCCGGCCACCTGCGGCCACGAGCTGACCACTCGCCTCAACGCCGTCCGCCGGGCGACGACGGTGGCCCTCAACGTTCGGCTGATCCCCTTGCTGCGGGGCCTCATAGACACCCTTCGTCGCACCCTCGAGGATCAGGGCATAGTCGCGCCGTTGATGCTGGTCAAGAGAGCACCACTTGGAAGAGCCGCTGCCAGCGCTCTCCAATGCGGCAACTGACAGCCAGTTGGTCAGCCATCTGCAACGTCGATTTCCCTTGTACGAAACTCGGCAAGGCCACCGTAGAGGTCATGAAGGTACTGAACTCGGCCAGCCAGAGATTCCAGGAAAAGAGCTAAACACTTGGGCCCTCCCAAACGTTATACAGGTGGAAGGCACCGGAAACCAGTGAGACGCTCTGGGAGGGGCTGACATCATGTGGGAGTTTGCGGGAACCAGAGAGGCATGTCTGTATCGTCGCGTCCGGACCCGGGCGCGCTGGGCCCGGCTCTGGTCAATGCTGACTGGACGCTCCCACTCCTTGCTACAACTGTCGGCGGTCGAGGCCGACTGCAGGGTGCGGAGTCGCCACTGGGCCGGGACGCGAACCGTGCCTATTCGTCACATCCGTGGCAGTGAGGGGCGCTGCGGGGACTTCGACGCCGACTTCCGCCCCCTGCAGGAACACAGCCGGGACCGATGGGTGGGCATCGCCACCGCACGGGAGCGGGGAAGGACGCTGCCGCCAGTGGAACTGGTTCAGATCGGGGATCTCTACTTCGTCCGGAATGGACATCACCGCATCTCGGTGGGCCGAGCCATGGGGCAAGAGCACATCGAGGCAGAGGTGACCGTCTGGGAGGTGGTGGGGCCACTGCCCTGGGAGCAGAGGGTGGAGTTGGCCCGCCCGCTGCCCGTCGGCAACCTGGCAGCTCAGCCCGCGTAGCGTACGTTGATGGGCCGCAGTCCGGCTCGGGTTCACCCCAGGGGGCGAAAGAGCTCCCCTAACGCTGAAAGAAGAAGAGGATGAAAGCCCGCCTCGCCGGGGGGTTTTCCTCACAGCTCTCAGAGTGGCGATATGACCATCGCTGATCTCTACGAGGAGTTCGAAACCAGACTGCGCCGCTACGCCATGAGCCTGGCGCGGGATTCGGACAGGGCTGATGATCTGGTCCAGGAGACCTTCATCCGGGCCTGGGCTCATCTTGAGCTCCTGGGACAGTTGAACCCTCATCAGCGGCGGGCCTGGTTATACCAGGTCCTGAAGAACCTATTCCTCGATGGGGAACGTGCTCGTCAGCGCCAGCAGGCCCTGGTCGAGCAACTCACCCGAGAGGCCCCCATCGCCAGCTATCCCTCTCCGGAGGCAATGTCACCAGGGTTGTTCGAGCTGGTCCCCGAGCGCTACCGGGGACTGCTCCACCAGCGCTACGTCCTGGGGATGACCAGCAAGGAGATCGGCCGCGAGCTGGGGATTCCGGCAGCCACCGTTCGGTCACGGCTGCACCTGGCCATCAAATGGCTTCGTGCGCATCAATCAGAGTTCCTTTGAAGGAGGAAAGTATGGAAATCCAGAACGTGGAACAGGGGAAAGTCATTGGTAACGTCGGCATTCTGGATCTCCGGAATGCAACCGAGGTGTCCGTCGGCGACATCAGTCGGATAGGGAACGTGGGAGCGGTGCTCTACTCCCAGGAAACGGTTGGTCTGATGACACGCCTCAACATCGGCAACGTGGGCAGCTCCATGGAGGTATCGCCAGATGCCAAAATAGTCACAGGCCAAGTGGTATTCCACCGCGACTACTTCAAGGGCCAAGTAGCCCCGCTAGACCTGGTCGTGGCTGGTCCGGTGGTGGTCAATCCGGATGTGCCAGCAGAGGACATTGAGAAAGGGCTGGGTGAGTTGACCGTGGCCGGCCCACTCATATGCCCCGAGCACCTGCTAGGCACGGTGCAGTCCAAAATCCGCCAATTGGCCGGTCCCACGATAACCTATACCGCACCCAGCCGGGTGATGGTAGGCCGGCTAGTCCTGGATGAGAACACCCTGCGTGCGCTGGACGATGGGTCAGAGTTAGTCATCATTGGCCCTCTACGCCTGCCGCAGGTGCTTCCCAATGACCTCCTGGAGCAGAAGATACAGGGGCTCCAGGTCATGGGGGCGATAAGGTGTCACGAGGAGAATGTCCAGATCATCCTGGACCGCCTGACCGATAAGTCTGTGAAGGTCAGGACCATCCCCGCCGGGTTTGAGCTGGTGGGAAGGCCCCTCGTCCTGGACAACACTCTGCTGGAGTCCCTGCCGGCCAGGAGCGTGTACTGCACCGACCGCGTTCAGGTGGACTCGGACGTGGACCCCTCCCTGCTGGACGATCGCCTGGAGGCACTCGTCAGCGAGGATATAGTCATCTGCCCGGTGGCGCTCAGGAGCGTCATCTCTCGGAAGTGCAACATGCTCCAGACCCGAGCTGTGTTCTACGAGGGAGAGCTCTGGGTTGTAGACGGGGAAACTGATCTTCCGGCATCGCGTTTCGACTACCTGGAGGGCAAGGCCACCCTGGTGGTGCTGGGCGAGCTGACCATTGACCCGGAGGTGGATCCCCAGGTGCTCGCCCATCGGCTGGCCAAGGTCCACAACCTGGGTGTGGTACGCTGCACGCCTGAGCAGATGGGAGCCATTCAGGCCCGCCTGGGACTCAGTGACGGGGACCTGGAGGATTCCACGCAGGCGGAAGCGCCTGAGGGTGGCATGGGCAACGTCGGCTACCTGGCGCTATGAGGAAGGCACATACTGGGAGGTCGTGGGGCCGTTGCCCTGTAAAGAGGCGGCGGCCCCGGACCCCCTCAGGGCTGTGGCACGGCCAGCCCAGTCGCACCCAGCTTCGAGGTCACCGCGTCGGGATAGGTGCGGCGCAGGTGATCCAGGCCAATCTCGGCCCGGCGCACGCGCTCCCGGCTCAGCGCAATGACCGTCTCCTCTAAGTGGGTGCCGCTGGGATAGACGTTCGGGGCGTTCCGCAGCCCGAACTTCAGATAGACCGGCGCCATCACCCGCACCATCTCCCCTATCTCGTAGTGGCGGATGAAGCCGCCGAAGTTGTCGGGCACCTCCACGTAGATGTCCAGGGGGATGTCTACCGCCGCGCGAATGGCGGCCAGTTGGGCCAGGTTCAGGTCCGTGGGCACGTTGTAGGTGTCCGCGCCCCACTGCTCCTGCAGGCGGATGCTGGCCGGGTTCGCTGCGCCCATCTGGACGGAGACCTTCAGTACCAAATCGGCGGGCAACTCGCCCGCCTTTTTCATCTCGCCTGCCACCCACAGCAGCCCCGCATCGGCCACCAGTACGCCGCGGATGCCCAGGCTACAGGCCCGCTTGATGTCCTCAATGGCGTAGATCAGTTGCTCCATCCCCCTATGGCGGGCCCCCAGGTTCCGGCCCGCGGGGGAGAGGGCCTGAGCGCCGGTCTCCCAGGCCGCTCGGGGCCCTACGAAGAGGCTGACCTCCACCCCGGCCTCGGCTCCCAGCCTGGCCATCTCCCGGATCTCCCTGTCCGTGAGCAGCATCACCCCACTGCCCTGGCTGATGCGCACCACCGGCACGCTCCGGGCTCCGGCCTCCTCCAGCACGGCGGCCATCGCCCCAGGCCCCTCCACGCTGGGGATCTCCACTCTATACTGTGCCCCGTCGGGAAAGCGCTGGGAGGAGGTGGGAACGTCCCTCAGATCGCCGGGCGGAAGGCCCAGGCTCTGCAGAAAAGTACGGGTTGCTTGCATGTTCATCACTCCTTACGGGTCTGGGGATGCGACCGCTGACCCCTCGGCTCATCCTCGTGAGAGAATGTGCTCGTGGCCAATGGAAGACCTGTTGCTCGGCCATTGTATCATAAATCGAGGGGGCGGACAAGAATTTGACACAAGAGGCACAAGTGAGTAACATTGAGGCAGGCAGGGAATCCTCCTGCAGGGTCCGACCCTGCGCAAGGGTGAGAGCAATCACTGGAGAGGAGATTCACATGAAAGTGCTCGGAATCGTGGGCAGCCCACGAAGGGAGAAAGGACGGACGGCGGAGGTGGTCAGGCGGGCGCTGGCCGGGGCGGAGGCTGTCGGGGCGGCGACCGAAATCCTGTACCTGGTGGACGAGTCGCCGGAGTATTGTGCTCACTGCGGCCACGACTGCTTCGGCGAACTGGACTGCGCCCAGGAGGAGGCCGCTACGCTCCGCAGCCAGCGCCTGGGTGAGGCCGACGCATTGGTGCTTGGCGCACCAGTCTACTGCTGGCAGGTGAATGGCCTCACGGCGGCGCTGCTGGACAAGGTGCGGCTGAGTACCGGGCCCTGGACGCGGGGCATGAGGGGCGGCAAACCTGCGCTGGGGATTACCGTGGCTGGAGGGACGGGCACAGGGGTCTTCTCAGCCCTGCAATCACTCTACGCCTGGCTGTGCCTGTGGAAGTTCCGGGCTCTTGAGCCCCTGCCCGTCACCCGCTTCAACTTCCAGGCCGCGCTGCAGGCCGCCAAGGAGAGGGGACGCCAGTTGGTAGAGCTGAGCCAAAATCCACAGCCCTTCGGCGATGTCGCCCAGCTCCTGCTCTACTACGATGGCCTGCCCTACATGCGCTACGGCCGGCTGGAGGAGTTCCGCTGGCTGGCCCAGCGCATTGAGGAGACCATCGTCGAGGGCCAGGACAACCGGGATCAGGTGGCCGTGCTGCGGGAGAACCTGGCGCGGAGCGAGGAGCTGTGGGCCCAGGGAAAGCGGGAGGAGGCCGCACCCTTCATCGTGGCCGCGTACCAGGCTGGCCGAGAGGGTTGGAGGTAGCTACTCCCCAACCACCATGGCCCGCAGGGACGCGTCCAGTTCGTGGAACTCGCACGTCACGGTCAGTTCTCGGCGATCTTGATGAGTGCCTGGTCGGACAGGGCGAAGACGTCGTGCCACACGCCCTTGTCCATCACCACGGCCTTATGCGGGCCCGTCATCGCCAGATCAATCCCAATGGTGCGCATGGCAGATCTCCTTTCTCTAATGGCACCACGATCCGCACTCGGGAAGGCCTGAGCGGCGTCGGTGCCCAGAACCAGAGAGCCCACACAGCTTCACCCAAGCTTGCCCTTGATGAGGGGCATCTCCGGTCGGCGATCGCCAATGTTCCTAATTGGGTCTCCTGGGTGGGAAGACGGCACTCTTAACAGAGGGCAGCAGTGCTCCCCAGGTTCACTTGTGAGCCTGCTATAGCTCTTCCAGGAGACAGTGTACTCTCAATTGCCCAAATTCGCTATTCAACTTATGAAGGTGTAAGCAAGTCCCAATACACAAAGTTCATGTCTAATATACAGGCACAGGAAGACGAGCTACAGGATGCTGGGTGGCAGGGCCAGGCCCTGGAAGGCACGATGGGCGGAGGCAACGTGGCGTTGACCACGATGGAGAGATAGAGCGAGGTGTCCGGGGAGCAGGGCGTCAACCTCCAGCTCCGCCAGCTTGGCCATGCTGCGCGCGTAGGCCTGGAGGTCGCAATCGGGGATGTCCTGGATGGAGATCCTCCCGCCGTGGAAGACGTGGTCCCCGGCGAAAAGCACGCACCGCTCGCCCTCTTCCATCAGGAAGCACAGATGTCCAGCGCAATGGCCAGGTGTCTCAATGACCTGGAGCGTCAGATTACCGACAGCGAGCTCGTCTCCCTCGCGCAGTTCCCGGTCAACGGGGCAGGGGCGGAGGTGGTAGTCGGCGGGATAGAAGCCCGCTCGTCGGGCGAAGGGCAGGTTGATGGCCTCCTCGTCGGCGGTGCGCAGCCAGCGCGCGGCTTCGGCGGCCAGGGCCACCCCCATTCCAGGCAGCGCCTCACGAAGGGCCGCCGCCCCGCCCGCATGGTCGGCGTGGCCATGGGTGAGCAGCAGCCAGCGGATGCGCGCCGGATCGAGGGCCGTGGCCCGGATGCCGGCCAGGACCTCCTCTGTGCACAGGCCCACCCCGGCGTCAATGAGCGCCGCTTCTCCGCCTCCATCCACAAGGTACACGTGGCAGTCCAGTGGATGGGTGAGGCTGAAGCCTGAATCCCCGCTGGCTACCAGATGGATGTGATTGGTCAGTTGCATAGGAGCTCCCTAGCGAAAAATCACTGCTTTTCATAGGGCTGCCCATCGGCCGCCGGGGGCACGGTGCGCCCCACCACGCCGGTGACGGCGATGATGGTCGCCAGATAGGGGGCCATCAGCAGGAAGTGGGAGGGGATGGGCACGTTGAGCAGGGCCAGCTTCACCTGCAGGGAGTCGAAGAAGCCAAAGATGATGGAGGAGGCGAAGGCCCCCAGGGGGCTCCACTGGCCAAAGATCATGGCCGCCAGGCCGATGAATCCCCGGCCGGCGGTCATCACCTCGTCGAAGCGTCCCACCGACCCCAGGGTGAAGTACGCACCTCCCAGGCCAGCGATCATGCCCCCGATAATGACGTTGACGTACCGGACCCGGAAGACATTGATGCCCAGGGTGTCGGCGGCCAGGGGATGCTCACCCACGGCCCGGGTGCGGAGTCCCCAGCGGGTGTAGAACAGCACCACATGCGTCACCCCGATGAGGATCATCATGAAGTAGATGAGGAGGTTGACGTTGAAGAAAATGGGGCCCAGAATGGGGATGTCGGAGAGAAGGGGCAGTGCAAACAGCCCAAACTTGCCAGAGGCATTGAGCTTCTGGTTCTCCGCCAGCCAGGCCGCACTGAGGTAACTGGTGAGGCCCACAGCGAAGATGTTGATGGCCGTGCCACTGATAATCTGGTCCACTCTGAATTTGATGGAGAGCACTGCCAGGACCGCTCCCAGGATAGCGCCGCTGAGGATGGCGGCGATCAGCCCCAGCCACAGGATGCCCACAGCGCTGCCCACCACCACCCCCACAAAGGCTCCCGTGAGCAGCATGCCCTCAATGCCGATGTTGATGACCGCCGAGCGCTCGCACCACACTCCGCTCAAGGCGGCCAGGGCAATGGGCGTCGCGGCCTGAAGGGAACTGCGAAGCATGCCGGTCAGGTTGAAGGACCTGCCCCTGGCCGACCAGGTCAGGAAGGCGAAGGTGCACAGCAGAATGACCACTCCCCCTGTCCATTCGCCCAGGGCAGGCAACCACTGCTTGGCGCGCCTGTGCCCTTTGGGGTATTCGAAGCCCCGCGCTATCTGCCAGACACCGACGAAGGCCACAATTAGGCTGAAAACGTAGATGGTCGGCCTGACCGGAGGCACCAGCGCGGGCAGGGGGACGGCCTGGCTGGTACCCAGGTTCAGCCCAAAGGTCGCCCGCTGTCCAGGCTCCACGCCGAAGGTGAAAAGCCCCACCATTGCCAGGCCCAGCAGGATGAAGAGAATTCCCTTCGCTTTTTGGGGACTAAAGGCCCTTTTCCGTAGACGGTGAAGGATAGAAATCACAACCTGTGTCCCCTTCTCTTGTGTGGTAGTCCATTAGTCTGGTAGTCCGACGGTCCGGTGGTCTTCAGGCCAAGTGACTAAATGACCAAGTGACTATGCGACTAACTGACTGATCTTGCACAGCGGAAGCCCACGTCGTCGTTCCTCAGCTCCTCGGAGGAAGCACTCCGCTCGGTGGTTCTCACCAGCTCCTGGTCGCTGAACCACCCTCCACCTCGGATTACCCGGTACTTCTCGCCGAAATAGGGGGAGGAGAAATCACTTCCGGGATAGGCCTTGTACCAGTCGCTGGTCCATTCGGCCACGTTTCCGGCCATGTCCATCACCCCGTAGGGGCTGGCCCCCTCGCGAAAGCTACCCACCACAGTAGTGCCCCTGTACCCCGATTCCCTGGTGTTGGCCCTGGCCGGGTCCCATTCATCGCCCCAGGGGTAGAGCAGCCCCTCCGTACCACGCGCTGCCTTCTCCCACTCGCCCTCGGTGGACAGCCGCTTCCCGGCCCACTGACAATAGGCCAGGGCGTCATTCCAGGTGACCTTGACCACCGGGTGGCGGGGCTTGCGCTCAGCGTAGGCCCGCCAGTTGTCCTCCTCACCGCCCTTCTCCGCCTCAGTCTGATAGCCTGTCTCGGCTATGAATCGCTCAAACTCCTCGTTGGTCACCTCGAACTTGTCTATCTCGAAGGCTTCCACGAAGACCGCGTGCCGGGGGCTTTCGTCCTCGAAAGTGGTGCCCATGATGAATTCGCCGGCTGGAACAAGCACCATCTCACTCGACACAGGCTCTGGCATGAGCGTCGCGGTGGGGGTCGGAGTGTGTTTCTCCTCCTTGGACTCGGTCTCCTTGGGTTCGACCTCCGGGGTCGGAGTAGGCACCACCTCCGTCGGCGTAGGGGTAGTAGGGGTGAGGGTGGGAGCCAGAGTCGGGGTCGGCGGATGGGGCTTAGGCGTGGGGGTGGGCAGTATTCTGATCACCGCCTGCCCGGGAATAGGTGTGGGAATAACGGTAGCGGTAGCAGAGGTCGTCGTGCCCTCCTCGCCGCAGCCAGCAAGCGCCAAAGTCAATGGAAGGAGAAACAAGGACACAATCACTATGCTCTGCGCTAAAGGGTACAGGCTTGAAGCTCTTCTCATGCTATAGACATCCCCCTTCCGGGTTTCACAGCAGGCGCAATTGAGTCACCCGTGGGTCTATGATCACCTCATGGGCCTCGAAGTCCAGCTTCAGTCGCCACTTCCGGAGAGTGGCTGCCCCCATGATCAAAGGCTCAGACAGTCCTGGGATCAACATTAACTCATCGGAGAACCGCAGGCCATCAAGGTAGAAGTTCAGCCTCACCACCTCTACGGCTCGTAACCGCTCCCCCTCTTTCGCCGTGTCGAAGTCCATTGGCTCAGGAAGCGCCAGCACAACCTCCAGCCTCTCCGCCAGCTCAGGCTGGATGCAGGAATAGGTCGCTCCGCAGCCGAAGATCGCTGGCACTGTCTGTTCTCGCTTGATTCTCACCAGCCGAACCATCTTCTGGATGACCGCCATGTTTCCTCTCCCTAGGCTCAGCCTCCCCACCCCCGGGTGAAGACCGCCTCCTCGACCTCCTCCCTCACTCGGATGCGGTAGATCCAGCGCACGACGGCCGGCGCCGCGACGAAGACAATGACCATAGCCTGCATAATTCCAATGATGTCAACGGGGATGCGGGCCCGTGACTGCATGCGGATAGCGCCCGCCCGCAACACTCCCCACAGCAGCGAGGCCAGCACCACCCCCGCAGGGTAGCTCTTCCCCAGCAGGGCCAGGGCGATGCTGTCAAATCCGTATCCGGAGGAGAAGGCCTGCGCCATGAAGTGGTTCACTCCCAGCACCTCATTTGCACCTGCAAGTCCCGCCAAGGCCCCGCTGAGAGCCATGGCCAACACGAGATTCTGCGTCACACTGATGCCCGCGTAGCGGGCAGCATGGGGATTGGCCCCTACAGTGCGGATCTCGAAACCCCAGGTAGTCTTCCAGAGAAAGACGTACACCAGAGCCGCCACAGCCAGGGCCAGGAAGAAGCCGGCGTGGAAGCGAAGGGGATCGGGAAAGAACTTGGGCAGCCATGCACTGCGCTCAATGGGCGGGCTCACCGGGTTGTAGCCCGAGCGCTTCATGGGCCCGGTGAGCATGTAGTCACTCAGGCGAAAAGCGATGTAGTTCATCATGATGGTGTTGATGACTTCGTGAGCGCCTGTCCTGGCCTTGAGATAGCCCGGAATGGCCCCCCAGATGGCACCGCCCAAAGCGCCCGCCAGAAGGGCCAGGGGCAGATGAATGATCCAGGGCAACCCCTTGATGGAGTAACCCACCCACACCGAGGTCAGGGCGCCGATGAAGAGCTGCCCCTCGGCGCCGATATTGAAGAGCCCACACCGGAAGCCCAAGGCCACGGCCAGGCCAGCGAAGATGTAGGGCACCGTGGCCACCAGGCTCTCGCTGAGGGGATAGAAAGCTTGCAGGAGGGGTTGGCTGTCCCCTGTGCGCAGGTAGGTGACCACCCCTTGTGCCATCCTGGCCGGGCTGCCTATGGAACCCTCGAACAGGGCACCATAGGCCCGGGCGAGGCTCATCCCGCTCATCTTCAGCGCCGCCCCCGGATTGACGAAGAAATCGCCCCATGCACTCAGCACCTTCGTGTCGGAGATGATGATGAACAAACTGCTGAGCACCAGGGCGGTGAAGATGGCCAGGACGGGCATCAAATAGTCCACAGTCCTTAGTCTATAGTCCATAGTCTTAGTGTTTAGTCCTTTGACCAAGTGACCACTTGACCAAATGACCACTTGACCAATGTTGGGGAGTGGCCCCGGTCATCAACAGCCCCAGTTCCTCCCGGCTGGCCTCTTCCGCGGGCAGGATATCCACGATCTTCCCCTCGTACATGACGGCGATCCGATCTGAGAGGGCCATAACCTCATCCAGCTCCGGCGAGACGAGGAGGATTGCGCAGCCCTGATCCCGCTTCTCCATGATCCGCCGATCGGTGTACTCCGTGGCGCCCACATCCAAGCCTCGGGTGGGCTGGGAGGCGATGAGCAGTCGGATGGGGCGTGAGAACTCCCGGGCTATGATCAGCTTCTGTTGGTTGCCGCCCGACAGGGTAGAAGCAGGGGCCAAGACGCTGGTGGCCATGACATCAAATTGCCGGACGCGCTCCTCAGCGGAGGCAGTCACCGCCGGCTCGTTGATCAGGAAGCTGTGGGCAAAGGGGGGCAGGTAGTAGGTATTGAGCACCAGATTGTCCATCACCGGATAGCTGAGCACCAGCCCATCCCGCTGCCGGTCCTCAGGCACGTGGGCCACCCCTAACTCCAGGATGCGACGCGGGGAAGCATTGGCCGTGGGCACACCCAGGATGTGCACCTCTCCCTCCCTCACCGCCCGCAGCCCCGTGAGCGCCTCCACCAGCTCCGTCTGGCCATTGCCCTGCACCCCCGCCACGCCTAGGATCTCACCGGCATGCACCTCGAAAGAGACGCCATCCACGGCCATATTCCCCCGGTCATCCATCACCCGGAGTCCCTTGACCCTCAGGACCGGCTCTCCCCGTTGGAGGGCTCTCTTCTCCACCTGCAGGATCACCTCCCGACCCACCATCATGGCCGCCAGTTCCCGCTCCGATGTCTCCTCCGGCGTCGTAGTCCCCACCACCCGTCCATCGCGCACCACAGTGATGCGATCAGCGACGGCGAAGACTTCCTTCAGCTTGTGGGTGATAAAGATGATGGATTTGCCCTGCTGGACCAGGGAGCGCATCACCTTGAACAGTTCCTCCGCCTCCTGGGGGGTCAGCACCGCTGTGGGCTCATCCAGCACCAGGATATCGGCCTCTCGATAGAGGACCTTGATGATCTCCACCCGTTGTTGCACACCGATGGGAAGGTCCTTCACATAGACGCTGGGGTCCACTCCGAGGCCATACTGCTCCGACAGGTGACGAATGCGACGGGCGGCCCAGGCTCGGTCCAGGAAGAAGTAGTGGCGCATCGGCTCTGCGCCCAGCATCACATTCTCGGCCACGGTCATCACCGGTACCAGCATGAAGTGCTGGTGCACCATGCCAATGCCATGAGCGATGGCATCACTGGGGCTGTGGATGTGGACCTCCTGCCCCTTGATCACAATGCGCCCCTCATCGGGGGTATAGAGTCCGTACAGGACATTCATCAGCGTGGTCTTGCCGGCGCCATTCTCCCCCAGCAGGGCGTGGACCTCTCCCTCCTCCAGGAAGAAATCAATGTGGTCATTGGCCAGCACGCCGGGAAAAGCCTTGGTGATACCGCGCAGGCCCAGGACAGGGGCCATGTCCCTTCCCCTAATCCGCCCGCCTGGGGCTAGACGCCCCAGGCTCAGCAGTTCAAGGGCGCTAGAAGCGCCCTGAGCCGCCGTCTCAAGGTGTCAATAGCCCGCTTTCAGCGGGCTTATGTTGTTCAGCCCTGAGCTTCAGCTCGGGGCGGTGGTTGGTCGTGTCACTCTTGCCACAATGGCCTTTCGGGGTATTGGCGGTGTGGGACTTGCGTCCCACACCGCCATGACCAAGCGCCACGGAGCGGTCACTACCACCCAGTGTCTATGGTGCCGGCGATAATGCCACCCTTGATGGTCTCCAGGTCGGCCCTGATCTCAGGGGGCACCAGCTCTTCATAGTTGTGGAAGGGGGCGATGCCGACGCCCTTGTTCTTCAGAGTGCCGAGCCAGGTGCCACCCTCGAAGGTCCCCGACTGGACTGCCAAGGCGGTCTCGAACACCGCCACGTCCATGTTCTTGAGCACACTGGTGAGGTAGGTCTCCTTGTACTCCGGTGCCGAGATGTACCAGTCGGTGTCCACCCCGATCATCATGGCCTCTCGCTCCTGGCAAGCAGCGGCAGTACCCAGCCCCACCGGGCCGGCCACGGGCATGATCACATCTACGCCCTCGTCCATCATTGATTCAGCCATACGCCGGCCATCGTCGGTGGACTCGAAGTTACCCGTGAAGAGATTCATGCCCAGTACTTCCACGCCGGTGCCGTGTTTCTGGTTGTAGTACTTGACACCGCTCTCGAAGCCGACCATGAAGATGGTCACTGGGGGGATCTCGATGCCGCCAAAGACGCCGACTTTACCCGTCTTGCTCATCGCCGCGGCCAGGTACCCGGCCAGGAAGGCCGCCTCGTCGGTGGCGAAGGTGAGCCCCTTCACGTTGGGAATCACCGGGTCGTAGAAGAAATCCACGATGGCGAACATGGTGTCCGGGTTTGCCTTCGCGGCCTTCGCGGTGGCATCGCCGAGCATGAAGCCGACGGTGACGATCAGGTCGTAGCCCTGGCCCAGAAACTCGTTGATATTGGGCTCGTAGTCGGCCATCTCCTGTGATTCGAGGTAAGCGATCGGGCAACCCAGCCTCTCATTGGCCAGCTGGGCACCGTTCCAGGCCGTCTGGTTGAAACTGCGGTCGTCAATGCCACCCACATCCGTCACCTGGCCCACCTTGATGGGCCTGGCCTTCAAAAAGGCCTCCGCTTTCTCAGCACTGGGGATGAGGATTTTCCAGCCGGGGTGGATGAGGCTGGGGAAGTCTATCTTGGCGAAGCTCTCATCCTCCCCGTGCTTGGTGTTGGTGGCCCCCACGATGGCCCAGTAGGCAGGGCCACTCCCCAGGTACTTCTCCGCCAGCATCCACAGGCTGTCTCCCAGCTTGATAGTGTAGGTGATCTCCTTCTGTGCCGCTGGAGCCGCGCTGACTGTCATCGCGCCCAGGCTCAGCAGCAGGCCCAGGACCACTGCTACATTCAAGATCTTCTTTAACATGTTAGTCTCCTCCTGCTATAGATTCGTAGTACAGATTAGCCAATCGGTCTTCCTCAGCGATTGATTTGCCCTGTCATCACCTCCTTCCCTGTAAGCATTCAGCCATCAGCGGTCAGCCCTGTCTGTCCGGCAGGACAGCCTTTCAGCCTCTGGACAAGCAATTCGAGCACTCGCTATTTCAGGCGCTCAGCTTTTGATCCGCCTGTTCCAAGACTCACGGGTGATTGCCGACCGCTGCACGCTTACTGTCGCTCAGCACCCAACAAGCGAAATCCGATACCCTTCTTATGATACCTCAGTTGGCTGGAATGAGCAAGCGAGACTCTCGTCCTCATCAGGCAGAGGGCGATAGACCGAGGGCTGTTTGGCCCTGATCACATCCTCCTCCAGAAACTCCAACCAGGTGGCGCGAGTCCACAGCGCGCTGGCCGCCAGAAGATGGCGCTGTGCAGCCTCGTAGTCCTTAAGCCGCCAGGCCGCGATGGCCCGCTGCATCGGCTCCCGCGCCCGCTCAAGGCACTGTCGGGCCTCCTCCCGCTGGAAAGTCCCCTGGCTGAGCCCATACTCGATGAGCGACTCCTCGGCCCGCAGCGTCCCCCGAGTCAGGTTCTCCAGATAGGGGAGCAGCGCGTTCCAGGGTTTGTCCATGTAGGCCAGCCACTTCTCCTCATCCGACAGGAGCTTGCGCTCTTCTTTATCCTTCAGGGCTGCCTGGGCGAGCTTTTTCCCCAGGTAGCGGGCTCGGTTCCGCGCCTCCTCGTAGAAGGCGGTGTGAGCTGACAGACCGCCGACGTAGCGGAAGTTGGAGCAGAAACACCAACGGGCCAGGGTACGAGCAGCCAGGTGCTGCATCCCCTGATTGCTGGCGCAGGAGATGGTCATCGCGGGCATGCCTGACAGTTCCCCGGTCCAGCCGAGGGGGTAGAGCCGCTCAATGAAGAGATGCGTCTGGGCGCAGGAACCCCACATGTGCACCGGCTCAGCGATCAGCAGCCCGTTGGCCTCCCGCACCTTTTGAAAGAGCGCCCCTTCCCCTCGCCGTCCCATGTCGTCGTCCAGCACACAATAATCCTCTGGCCGACGAATGCAGGCAAAGCAGGAGATGCAGGGGCCAAACTGGTAGTCGTGAGCGTGGACGGCCTCCACCGCTACGCCTTCTACTGCCTTCGCTCCCTCGATAGCCGCTTGCCACAGGCCGGCGGTGTATCCCTTTCGGCGGCCACTCATCAGCAAAGCCAGGATGTGGGCCATAGACTGCCTCCTCAGCTATCAATGCCCTCCCAAGGCACGACGTGGTACTTTCCCTCCTCATCGCAGGTCAGCCGCCCCCAGGAGACGAGGGAATCGTGCTGGAAGATGAGCAGTGCATCTCTTTCCAACGTCCAGTCGCGCACCGCCCGCTTGGCCTCCAGGTGTTCGAGGGGCAGCACGTCGAATGCTGGAAGCCATTGGATGCGCTCCAGATGAATGGTGAAGGGAGCCAGATCGCCTATATAGATGGCCGTCTGCCCCCCGGACTCGATGACCACGCTCTGGTAGGCGCGGGTATGGCCGGGGTGGACCACACAGCGGACTTCGTCGGTGACCCGTGTGTCGCCGTCGAGCAGCCGGAGCTGACCCGCCTCCTCGATGGGGCGCAGGTTCTCCAGAAGATAAGTGGCCTGGGTCCGCTCGTTGGGATGGCAGGCCTCGGCCCACTCCAACCGTTGAACCCAGTACTCAGCGCAAGGAAAGGTGGGAACTAGCTCGCCATCGCAGAATGTGGTGTTGCCTCCGCAGTGGTCGCCGTGGAGGTGGGTGTTGATCACAACGTCAATGTCCTCCACACTCAGGCCCAGCCGGTCCAGCCCATCAACCAGACCGCCGTGGGGCCGCTGCAGCCCGTGGTTGCGTTGCTGCCTGTCCGACAGCTTGTCACCCAGGCCCGTATCCACCAGGATCCACTGCCCCTGCGACTCGATGAGGAGACAGTTGAGCGCCACCGGGACGCGGTTCAGCTCATCCGGTTCGACCACCTGCTTCCACAGCACTCTGGGTACCAGACCAAAGAGTGCGCCCCCGTCCAGCCACATCATGCCATCGGAGATGAGTTGCAGTGAAAGGCTGCCAAATTGCAACGGCGTGTGCTCCCTGCCCTACCTGCGCTCGATATGGGCCCCCAGTGCCCGCAGCTTGTCGTCCAGCCGCTCGTATCCTCGGTCAATCTGGATAATGTTGCCTATGACGCTGCGCCCTTCAGCGCACAATGCGGCGATCACCAGGGCCATGCCGGCCCGGATATCCGGGCTCGACAGTGGCTGTCCCTGCAGCCGTGAGGGGCCCACCACCACAGCCCGGTGGGGGTCGCACACGATGATCTGGGCCCCCATGCTGATGAGCCGATCCACGAAGTACAGGCGTCCATCGTACATCTTCTCATGGATGAGCACCGTGCCCTGTGCCTGGGTTGCAACCACCAGGGCGATGGTCATCAGGTCCGTGGGGAAGGCAGGCCAGGGCGCATCGTCAATCTTGGGCACCACACCACCCACATCGGGCCGGATCCTCAAGTCCTGCTCTCCCTCGACAACCAGATCACGCCCCTCCAGACGCATGCGTACTCCCAGCCGGTCACCAAAGACCATGCAGATCATGCGTAGGTGCTCGGGCACCACCCCCTGGATGCGGATCTCGCCCGGTGTGACCGCTCCCAGACCCAGGAAGCTGCCCACTTCCATGTAGTCGGGGGAGATGGTGAATTCTGTTCCCCTGAGTCGGTCCACTCCCTCAACGGTCAGGGTGTTGGAGCCAATCCCTGAGATATGCGCTCCCATCTGGTTCAGGCAGTGGCACAGGTCTTGCACGTGGGGCTCTGAGGCTGCATTGCGCAGCACGGTTGTGCCCTTGGCCAGAGAGGCAGCCATGATGACATTCTCGGTCGCCGTGACGCTGGCCTCGTCGAGGAGGATGTCGGCGCCGTGCAGGCCGTCAGCCTTCAGGGTAAACCCGTCATTCTGAACCAACTTCCCACCCAAAGCTTCCAGGGCCAGCAGATGGGTGTCGAGTCGGCGTCGGCCAATCCGATCACCCCCTGGCGAAAGCAGATCCACGCGGCCCAATCGGGCCAGCATAGGACCTATAAGCGTGATCGAGCCGCGAGCCTGGGAGAACAACTCCACATCGAGCGAGGTCTTACATACCTGGCGGGCCTGGGCGCTCATACGATGCTCGCCCTCTTCCACAACCTCCACGCCCAGATCCGCCATCAGACTAATCACCGTCTGTACATCGCCTATGCGGGGCACGTTGTGCAGGATGAGCGGTTCATCGGTCAGCAGGCTGGCCGCCAGCAGAGGCATGGCCGCGTTCTTGTTGCCACTGGGCACCACCCTCCCCTGCAGGGAATGGCCACCCTCAATGATCAGTTGTCCCAAAGGCATGGATGAACCTTTCAGAGGGGCGCACTGTCAGGTTTTAAGATACACGATGATAGGATCACCTACCCTCAGGCCCAGCGCTTGGGCAGCGCTGCCGCCCCCGAGGGCGATCTCCAGATGACTGCTGCTGCCCACCAGAGCCAGCGGCTCACCCGGAGGACCATCCGCATAGGTGTGTGAGATCCCCGACAACGCCATTCCTCCCACCTTGAGGCGCACCTGGCGCCGGGGGATGAGGAGCGGTTCAGCCCTCTCGCACGGAAGATTCGTCAGTATCAGTGCATCTTCCTCACTCCTGAGCCGGAGGTCGGTGATGCAGTTGCCAAAATGGTCTATGTGGAGAATGTGTCCCACGAGCGAACCTTCCGAGAGGTGCTCGGGACGTGGAAGAGGCCAGGTGACTAGCTGGTCAATTGGAGCACCCAGCTCAGCCAGGGAAACCCCTCGGGCTGCATGAGCGGCTGCTGGCGCGAAGATGTCCCGTCCATGAAAGGTGTGACTCACCGGATGGCGATGAAAGCGGGGGTTGGTCAGCTCCACTGCCATGTGCAGCGGTTCCTGGACCAGCACATAGCTCAGCAGCCCATTGTCAGGGGCCACGAAGGTATAAGCCCCAGCCTGGATAGCGATTGCTCGCTGCTGGCTTCCCACTCCGGGGTCCACAATCACGCAGTGGATGGTGCCCTCGGGAAAGGTATGGTAGGCGGTGTAGAGGATCCACGCTGCGGAGCGCAGATCCTGAACCGGGACGGCGTGGCTGATGTCCACGATAGCAGCCTGAGGGGCGATACTCAGGATCACCCCCTTCATGGCCCCGACGTAGCCGTCGGTCAGACCGAAATCGGTGATCAGGGTGATAAAACTCATGGGAGGAACTAAATCCCTCCGGTTTCTGCCCGGATGAGTGTTCGACTGAGGGCCTGTCAAAGGGCATCTCGCACCGAGAACTATTATATCAGAGCCTTGTCCGCTTGCCAAATGAGGACTTTGGGAGCGGTTCGATCATCTGGGCGGGAAGAAATTGGGCAGGTACTCTCTATGGGCAGCCAAGAGCTCGTCGGCCAGCTTGTGGGCAGTATCAGGATCCGTCACCGCGCCGTCGGTCAGGAGTGCCTCCACGAACAGCCTGCGGTCGCCAGCCAGGGCCGCCTCCACTGCCAGCAGCGTGGCGGTGAGCTTGCGGTTGATGATCGCTGCCAGCCGGTCGGGGAAGTCGTGGATCTGCAGGGGGCGCAGGCCAGTAGCCGTCGCCACGGCGGGCAACTCCAGGATCGCCTCAGCAGGCAGACTGGGCACCGTGCCCTGGTTGGGCAGGTTGGCGGCCAAAACGCGCCGCTCGTCGCCTTCTATGGAACGCAGGATGTCCAGCAGTTGCTCGTGCTCCCCCACCGCACGCTCGAAAACCCGCTCCTCCAGCGGCTTCTCACCCAGGGCCTGGGCCTGCATGTCGGCATAGATCCGGTCTCCCCAGGCGATGGTGTCCTCAACTGAGAAGACGTCCACCCCCAGCCTCTTGCCGTGGTACCGTCCCCCGGGGAAACGCTCGGGGAAGAACTCCACCACGTGCCGGTCATTGACCGCCGGGTAAGCGGTGTAGGCCTCGAAGAGGGACCAGGAGAAGGGATTGTCGGCGGCTTTGAAGGCTCCGCCGGCCGGGGCGCCTATCTCAGGGAAGAGCTGGCCCAACGACTCCCGGTCGAAAGGCTGGCCCCGCTCCTGGGCCAGCCGGGCTCGGACCAGTGGCCAGGCGTCGCGGCCCCGCCAGCGCAGGTCGAAGATGAAGGTCAGGTGGTTGAGCCCCACAAACAGGGAAGTCACCTCCTTGGGCGGGGCGCCGATGAACTCCGCCAGTTGACGCTCCACATGGAAGGTGCCGTGGCACAGCCCCACCACCGGCACGCCGGTGGCCTTGCGAATGGCCCAACAGTTGGCGGTCATGGGATTGCTGTAGTTGAAGAACCACGCCTCGGTGCACAGTGCTTTCACATCCCAGGCGATGTCTACCAGCGCGGGGATCATCCGCATGGCACGGGAAATGCCGCCCGGCATCACCGAGTCGCCCACCGGCTGGAAGACGCCGTATTTGCGGGGGACGAAGACGTCCGCCTCCCAGGCCCGCCGGCCGCCCACGCCGATGGTGGTGACCACCACATCTGCGCCAGGGAGAACATCGCGGCGATCGGTAGAGGCGCTGATGGCAATCTCTGCCTCTCTGGCCTCGACCATTCGCCGGCTGAGCCCCTCCGCCGTCTCTAGCACCGAGGGGTCAATGTCCACCAACCCCAGCTCCCAGGGCCCCAGGTCCGGCGACAGGATCAGGTCAGCCACCAGGCCCTGGGTGAACATAGCGCTTCCTGCGCCAATGAGCACGATCTTCTTGATCATAGGTATGATTCCTCTCCGCGATCACGCTTCACGATTATAGCAGCGCTTCTTTGGCCCCCTCGATGATGCCCAGCACCTCGCGCTCCAGCCCCTCCGACATCCCAGCCACTTCCACTCCGCGCCCCTGCACCTCCAGCGCCAGCTCTCGCGCCCGATCCACGTCGAGCTGGCAGCCCTCCTCCATCCAGGGCCTCAACATCTGGCGCGACCAGATGGTCGGTTCCCAGTGCTCATCCCGGAAGTGGCGCACCGTGTGCAGCTTGTCGAGGAAGTGGCCCCCCGGCCCGGCCCCAATGATCGTCTCCAGCCCAATAGCCTCCTCAGTGACCGGGAACTCGTGGGCGAAGCGCTGGAGTGCACCCAGGAACTCGTTGTCCAGGATCATCTGCACCGGCGAGCAGACCTCGTCAATGGACAAGAGCCCCGCGTCGAGCCACAGGCTGCCCCCGGCCAGGAGCGTGGGGATGGCGGTCAGCGCCTTTTGAGCTCCAGCTTCGACGGAGGGGAGCTTGGCATCGGTCAGGCCCGCATGCCCGCTGAAGGAGGCACCGTAGTGGCGGGCCAGTTGAGCGGTCATCAAATTGGCTATGGCCATCTCCGGCCGGCCGTAGGGGTAGATCAGAGCGCGCATGTTCATGACGGAGATAGAGGCGCTCAAGTGCAGCCGCTTCTCGCCAAAGAGGGCCCAATCCAGGATGCGCAGGGCGAGCTGTTCAGCCAGGTTGAGGACCACGGCCCCGGCCAGCGTTGCCGGCGCGGTGGCTCCCAGGGCATACATGTCCCCGATGTGCACCCCCAGGCCGCGCTCCCAGAAGTAGGCCACCTGGTAGGCCTCGTGGCGGCCCAGCTTCAGCGGCGGCACCAGGTACACCGTGCCCTGGAAGACTTCCTCCAGGGGCAACTCGCGCTCATCAGCCAGAGCCTGGTAGAGCTCCAGCAGGTAGGGGCACAACTCGTCGAGGTGGATGGACCCGTCCTCGCGCCCGCCGTACTTCCAGCAATAGTAGCGCTCGTAGAGGGGCCCCAACAGCTCCGGCACGGGCAGCCGGCAGCCGAACATGTGAGCCCCATCTACGTGCGCCAGGTGGCGCGGCAGGTCAAAGTAAAAGGCCAGCGCCTCCTCGGTCCAGGGCACCAGTTCGCCCGACAGGGGATCATGGTACAGCCCGTGGTACACCCCTGCCGAGCCGCCCACGCGGGGCCTGGCCCTCTCCCAATCGTGCTTCTCCGCCTCCGCGATGAAGCGCTCCACCAGGGGTGGGGGGAAGCGCACCCGCTGGACCTGGAGATCTACCTGCAGGCCGAACTCGGCCAGCACCTCCAAGAGGCGCTGATTCTGAACCTCCATGCCCACTTCTTTCAGGATGCGCAGCGCGCTGTGGTGGATGAGCTCCACCTCTGCAGGGGACATCAGGTTGTAGGCGTGGCCTGCGGCGTGCATGGGTCTGCTCCGATTGACATCCTGACCCGAAGCCCAGGAGCGCCGGTCTACCCGGATCCCGCAAGCAGGTGTCTCCTGGCCGCGTCCACAATCTTGTCCAGCTCCCTGGCCCTGTCCTCGTCCAGCGGCTCAGGGGTGTGCTCTCTCAGGATTTTGTCCTTCATGGCGATGGAGCGGTCGTACATGGTGCTGGCGCCCTGCTCCACCCAGTTGGACCAGAACTCCCGGTCCAGCAACTGTGGGAACCAGAGCTCCTTTCTGAAGTGCTGGGCGGTATGCATCTGGTCGAGGAAGGTCCCATCGTGGCCCACCGCGCGAATGACCTCCAGGCCAAGGGCCTCCTCGCTGACCTCAATGCCGCGCATGAACCGCTCCACATAGCTCAGGAGTTCGTGCTGCATGACGAGCATAACCAGCGAGGAAGCCTGATCCACGCCGCAGATGCCGAGGTGGCCAAAGATATCAGCACCCGCCAGGGCCCCGCAGATGAGGGTGATACCAGCCTCCATCCCCGCTTGCGCGTCCGGGATCTTGCTGTCAGTGAGGCCCACGTTGATGTACACTGGCAGGCCGTAGTGCTTGCCCAATTGGGCCATCGCCACCGCCATCAGTGCCTGTTCGGGACCGGCGAAGATCAACTGTGTGGTCCGCATGTCGAAGGCGTGGGGAATGCCGCCGTAGCACACCGCCAGGCCAGGCTTGATCAGTTGGGTCACACACACCCCCGCCAGGATCTCCGCGTTCTCCTGGGCCAACGTGCCGGCCAGGGTGCCCGGCGCGGTAGCCCCTACCTGGGCCATAGGCCCGATGGGCACCGGCAGGGAGAAACGCGCCGTCTCAAAGAGCAGGTCAAGGCCATCGTAGGGAAACTTCAGGGGGCTGATGGGCTCCAGAAATGGATAAGCCAGGGGGTAGCAGGCCGCCTCTTCCTCGCTGCCCGATACCGCAGCGAAGATCTCAAGCACGTAGCGAGCCGAGGCTCGGTCACGAAACCAGAAATGGATGGGCTTGGTGGTATTCTTGAGCTGAGTCGCCGCCACTGCGACACAGCGATACTCAACTGGCAACTCGTGCGGATCGGCCATGGCCCCCACTAGGTTGATCAGCTCCAGGCCATCGGCCAGGCCACTGGCCACAGCCACATCCTCCAGGGTGGCATAGCGGCGCCGGGTGCAGGTGTCATCAACCCATAGGGCCTCGCCAGCAATGGAGTTGTAGTTCCTGGTTCCTACCCCGTACCTGGCTTGCTTGTTGCGGTCCCGGCCGTAGAGGGTGAATGTCTTGCCCGCGCTTTCCAAACACTGCCATACCAGGCTCTCCGGAATCTTCACCACCTCCGTCGTTTCATCCACCTCAGCTCCGGCCTCGCGGAACAATCGGCGCACCTCGGGGTGTGGAATCCGGACGCCTATGGTCCCCAAGATCTCCAGTGAGGCCTCGTGAATCCGGTCAACATGCTCGTCATCAAGCACGGTCAACTTCAGCGTGTTCACCCTGATGTATCCTCCCCTATCCCTTTCGTTCGTTTCTTCTTCCGTATCGCTCCGGCTCGAAGCGTTCCGGATGAGCCCGGGCCTCCTCTATCAGCGCATCCAACTCCCTGATCACCTCGGACCTGAGGAGGGGCTGCGGTGGATAGTGAGCAGCCAGGATCTCCTGCACCTTCTCGTGGGCCTTGGCATAGACATCCTGGCCGCCGTCTCGCATCCAGGCCTCCCAACTGGCCTGGTTGAAGATCGTGGCTGGCCAGTAGGTCTGGCGCATGTGGCGTACGGTGTGCTCCTCAGCCAGGTAATTGCCCCCGATACCCACTTTCTTGATCACCTCCACCGCCAGCGTCTCCTCATTCACCTCCAAGCCCAGCCGGAAGATGTGGTCAATGGCACTGGCCCATTCGTTATCAATCACCAACTGCTCAAAGCTGGTGCCCTGATCCGCGCCCACGATCCCCTGTGCCCCCACGCCCTCCGCCCCCGACAGCAGGGCCACAATAGCGCTCATCCCCTTCTCAAAGCCACCCTGGAAGTCGGGCACGCAGGCGTCGGTCAGCGCGCTGTTGACCCCCACGTCGAAGCCATAGTAGTGGCCCAGTTGCGTAGTGGCCAGCCCCAGCAGCACCTGGTTGGGCGAGCCGAAGGAGCACAGCCCATGGCGCAGGTCCACAGTGTGGGCCGAGCCGGACCAGCTCCCCGGCACTCCCAGCAGGTAGCAGAGCACCACCCCGATGAGGTTGTCGGCGTTCTGGATGACCAGTGTGCCCGCCAACGTGACTGGCGCGTCCAGCCCGGCCATGGCCATGGGCCCCAGGTAGATCCGGTGCCCCGCTTCGGCGAAGATGAGCGCCATCTCCAGGCTGAAGTCGTCGTAGGACAGCGAGCCGTTGGGCTCCAGGAGATAGCCCACGTAGGGTCGATCGGCAGCCCGTGCCGGTTCGTGGCGCACGATCTCCCAGATGCGCAGGATCTGCCGTGCCGTCTCAGGGGTGATGATGTACACGCTGTAAGGCTTCTTGGAGTAGAGGGTGCACAGGTAGTAGCCACACAGGTCGCCCATGAAGGCCGGCACGTCGGCTGGCGTGACCAGGGGCATGCAGGAGGCAATGTAGGGCAGTTCGTTGCACAGGACAATGCCCTTGATCACATCCTGTGTGGTGCCCTGCCGACGGTACGTAGCCTGGTAGTCAATGATGTTGGCCTGGTTACCCGGCCCGATGCGAAACCCTCCCCGCCGGATAGGAACCGGCCGGAAGGTACCATTATTGGGCCTCAGTGAGCTCCTGGGGGCCGTCTCCCGGATGGCCTTTTCCACCAGATCAGGTGGCAAACGGACGGTGGCCGCGGCGTAGTCCACCTCTGCCCCGGCCTGGCGCATCAAGTCCAGAACCCGCTTGTGGGGCAGCCGGCAGCCGACGGTGGCCAGCACCTCCAGCGTGGCCTGGTGGAGGCGTTCGATGTCCTTTTCGTCCAGAACCTCGATTCGAGAGCGGATATCTCTCACATCTGCCCTCCCAATCATCGGACTCCTGGCTTCTCGGAGAAGCCGGGAGTCTAGCGGCAACTTCAGGTCCTCAGTCTATTTGAATTGCCCGCATTTCCTTTCGCTGCTCCCTCACAAAATTCCTGATTTGCTCTCTGTAACTTTGCGGATCGTTAATAGGGAATGTCAACTCCGGTGCTGTAACGTCGTCGGATATCAGGGTAATCGTTCCGATTCCGAATATCCGCTGGATTGTCCCTTGCTGTAGTTTCGTGTCTCTTACACGATAGTATTCAACTTCTTCTTCATTTTGTGAAATCAACCCTCGTGTCAACACCACTCTCTGCGACGTTATTTTCATCGCCCAATTAAGACTCTGCAACAGAGAGGTGAGAAGGCCAATATTCCATCCCAGAGCTATCAACCACAGTAACCCGTGAGAGAAATGAAACACCTTGAATGGTATCCTTCCCTCAAAAATGATTTTCTCGTCAGACATTCTATCCTCCCTTTCTGGTTTTTGCTATTAAGGTTAGCGGCGGCCTAACGCCTTGCGCTTCACCCGCCGGGCGGCTGCGGGAAAGAGCCTCCGCCACGCAACCGACTACAAAGCGCGTGGAGCCGCCGATTTGCCCGCGCATAGCGCGGTCGGCTGCAACCGCTTGTTAGGCGCGCACTCATTGGTGTAAGAGTCTGTTGCGCTCAGGGTTGTATATTTGCCAGTCTGCATACTTCAATACCTGACTGGGTTTATTGCCAGGTTGGTAAATCCTTTCGTAAGCATCTTGTACAGGCGATCTATAAACCTGTCCTGACTGAACGGAATAGAGAGTAGGTTCAACTCGCGAGATCGCAAGCTGTCTACGCAGTCTCGGGTTTGACGATTTGAATAGATTCTTGTGATAGTCATCAAACGCTTTTGAAAGCTTGGCGGGAAAGCTGTCGAGAAGCTCGACATGAAGAATAACCTTTTGCGCTGCACCTCCTGCAGAAGCTACTCCCTGACCATGAGCAATTAGGTTACGTAATGCGACTAGCTTGGTCGTATCGTAGATATACACAGTCCATATCCCGTTCTTCTTGATATTGACGTCGATTGTTTCAAGGCCAACGAGCCGTAAACCGCTCTCCAGTGTCGATTTTCGCAGGCTTGTTACTCCATTTTGGCAGCGTCCCAACAACTCGATAGCAGAGCAAGCCAATAGGTACGCATAGTGGCAGTAGTCTGCAAACGGTCTTTTCTTCCCCGGGCCACAACAAAGCAAATAACCCGCCGAGTCAAAGATCTGCACCAGCGTACCGATGGTATGTAAAGCTTTGGTCTCAAGCGGGAGCAAGCGAACACCTCTCAGGTCGGTTACCAGAGGGCTTTTCCACATTTGAAGGTTATTTTGGCTACCCCACTCATTGTCGCCAACATCGGTGGGAAATGTCATTTTCAAATCCTTTATTGACTACGGAATGTACTGACTGCACGTCTGCGCGCCTAACGGCTCGCGGTTCACCCGCCGAGCGGGTGCGTGAAAGAACTTCGCTACAAGACCAACTACAAGCGCGTGTGGCCGCCGATTTTCGCGCGCGATAGCACGGTCAGGTGCAAGCGCGGGTTAGGCGGGCATAGACACAAATGATCTCAGTTCAGTCCGCTCTTAGGAGTTCCACAAGATCTCGCATAGCCTTGTCAGCGTGGGCTGAATTGCAGGGTGTTCCGGGCATAGGAAAAACGAAGACTCTGCTGCCAAAGTAGCGATCAAATCTTAAATTGAATCCATAATCTGACTTCTCATACAACCCAAATCGAAGTTTCAGGATCTTGTCCAATACTCTTTTGTAGACAAACACTACAACCTTCGGCTTGTGGATAGCGATCAATTCAAGGATTCTATCAATTCCAGCTCGGTAATCTTCGTCTGACGGCTCGTTCCTAAACTCTCTAGGTACTTTGACTACGTCAGTGATTCCAAATCCACGATCGAGTAAGGAGTCGTCTTCATACTCAGTTATCGGCTGTAATAACCCGTAGTTGATCAGTTGATCCCAGAACATCCTACCCTGTTTGCCTTGGAAATAATGCCCTGCGGCAACGCTCTTTGGCACCGGTGTCTTGGCGATGAACAGGACCCGAAGGCCCGGGGAACTGGGCAGAATATCACAAAGTGTTTTGATCTCTTTCCCATTGACCTGAATCGTCGTCGAGTTGTCGTTCATTTGGCTCACTCCCGATTCCAGATTCGCCGTGAATGGCTGCCTAACGAAGTGCATCACCTGCCTGCCGGTTTTTCTCCCAATATATCGGAAACCATAACCTTGCTTTGAAAATCACGCCGCGTTTTCTCCTGCCGCAGGCAGGTCAGGTGCATGCAGGGTTGGGCCGTGTCCCAAGATGGATTGCTTTCCGATGATGAGTATTCTGATCTTTTCAGCCATCGGACCCTGGTGGCATGCGTTCCCAGAATCCAGGATTTGCAGCCTCGTCAGGTAAATGCGCCTTGTACTGGGTCATGCCGATGGGGTCTTGCAATCCAAACGAGCGCCATTGGTTCTTCTCACTGCTCGGAGCACCAAAGCAGACATCCACAGCAGTCTCCGTAACGTCGAAGATTGTAGACCACAACGTCCCCAATCCGTCAGCGTAATGATGTAAGCATACCCCATGGGGAAATGGCTCAGAAAGCAAGTTTCGAATCATCTCTTTGTTGACTTGGGGAACAGCGGTCCCTATGCGCGACTCAATGGTTTGGCGGCGGGTCACGGACTCGCGCCTGCGGTTGGTGCTATAAGCGTGCAGTTCGGGAAATGTGTAGTGATTCGTTGCGCACAGGAACTGGTCTGATGATCCCTTGCCGATACGCTTCATGCCACGGTCTACCCCTGCAACTTCGATCAGTGCTGCTACGCCGCTAGGATCCGAGACGATGAAGTTTGTACACCAGGCGACTGGTATGCTGGCCAGGGTTTGCAATGCTTCATGAACGTTGCTGCAGCGATCCAGCAAAGCGCGCACCACAGTAGAATAGGGCAGCCCTTCGCAAGGCGGCCACATCATCGGCGCGCCCCATGAGGTCGTCACACAAAGGCCGTATTCGTTTATCCCCCCGCCGCGTCCAAAGATCATGTCCGAAAAGCCGATATGAGCGGGTTTGCCTTGCACTCGTGTGGTGCATAGACGTAAGTCCAGGTCAGCAGGGCCGGAATCTGTGTTTTGCGCCGCGTAGAGGTGACTGTCCTTTGTGGCCGAGGGGAGTACCACTAACTGGCTACAGTTGTTATTGCCTCTTGGCTGGTTAGTGCCTGATGCAGGTTCGCTGACTGGAATTGGGGTAAAGCCATTCTCCTTGTTCTTGCCACCTAAAAAGGCGATTTCCTCTACAGGCACGCCAAAGCCGTCCGCCGCGCCCTGGATTTCTTCTCCAAGTCCGGGACAGTATTTCTCGATGTAATCCAATGCCCTTTGCGCTTCGCGCTGGGAGTACCTATCCAGAAACGGCAGAGTGGGGGTCAAGTAGTTAGCACGCTTTTTGTCTCTTTTCAATACTTCTCCTTGCTGCCTGCCAACTTCGTAAGGTGTACCTTCTAATACAATGTGGGTGAACGAAATCTCCTTGGGTACAGAATTCCTCATAGCAATCATCCTCCAATCAAGACAAAGGGTTAGATATCCATAACCACGCGAACGTGAAAGTGAGCGGCCCAACGCCCCGGTTCAGCGGCGGCGCGCCAGCGCCGTCCGCTGGAACCGGTTGTTAGAGCGACTTCTACCGGGTCGCATCTGATGGATCTCCAGTCTTCAGAGACCAGCGGGGAAGGAGTCGGTCAAAAAGGAACCTATCCACGAGGGCTGCCAGCAGCACACCCCCACCGAACATCACGAAGTCAAGAGGGTCAAAGGTCCGTCCCAGCAGGGGTACTCCGAAGGCTTGCATTACCTCTGTGGAGGACGCGACACCGAAAACCAGCATGGCCTTCACGCGCCAATCTCTAAGGAAGCGAACACGCACAGCATTCAGGCAGAGAAGGAAGTACATGCCAAAGGGAACAACTATGTCCGAAAAGTAGCTGTAGTAGAGCGTGAACAGTGAACCCCGGAGGTAGGTTCCTACCCTGAAAAGGCGAACCAGCGCAATGAGTAGCAGGATACTGACTACCACCGCAGTCCTGCCTCTGGCAGTTGTATTGCCTGAACCCGCGTTGGGCCTTACTCGATCCATCAATGCCTCGCGAGGCGGCCACGCCTCCAAGTCGCTCTAACGGGGCGCGGTTCAGCCGCCGCGCGGATGCGGGTTGGAGCCTTCGCCGTAAAACCAACCTGAAAGCGCGTGTAGCCGCTGCTGTACCCGCGCGGAGCGCGGTCGGCTGCAACCGCTGGTTAGCTGGCCCATTACTGCAAGATCTACTCCTCGTCACAATACAACTGGATAAACTCCAGAGTTTCGTAGTCGCGCTCTGTGGATTTTATTGTTTCAACGAGTGCCTCATTGAGGTTGCCACATTCCCATAACAACCGAATGGCGTTGTAACGCCATCCATCGTCAATGTGGTTAACTGCTATCGTCTCAAGCATTTGAACCGCTTCTTCGCGGTGGTGAACTAAAGCATATTCGACAAAGGCTTCCCACTCATCAAATGCAATGCCTTCCAAAGCATCTATGATGAACTCTGGTTCTGTCACCTCTTTTAGATACTTTACGGCTTTTGATAATTCGAGATGGAATATCCAATCCCACGGATAAATACTTCTTGCAAGGGGAAGCCACTGAAATTCTAAAGCCTCGGTCGGTGACATAATCCTTATCGTAAGATTTGCTGCTTTGGCTCTCCTTGCGGCAGTTTTAGAAGAACCATTTGGAGCCACTAAGAGTCCTATACTTGCGTTGACATCATCCATCATCCCAATAAAGCACTCAACTCGTTTAACATCTATTTTTCTCTCGTGCCGTTTGGCATCTCCTACAAGAAAAGGCGTATCCTCTCCTGGGCGGTATACGGCTACATCAAGTTGCCGGAGGGCGAGGCTAAAACGCCCTCTTACGTAATGTTTCTTTCCATTCTCCGTGCCATACACTTTCAACCCCTGTGGCTCGAACTCGTGTTTCAGACGTTGTAAGAGGCCGAACTCGTATGTTTCAGGACTGATATTGTTTTCAGTTTGGTTTGTGGACATAATTCCCTGTCTTTGTCTTGCAGCCTTCGGCAGCGGTCGGGCCAGGTCTGGATGGAAATGCGGCGCGCTTGGTCGTAGGGTTCAGTGACTTATCCACCAGGTTTCCCGGTGGGCCTCAGCCTGACTCCCATAACCCACGTTTCCGCAAGCCCCCTCTCTCATCC
>Ga0209979_1000779_pt1 | contig 39153 bp, 37 predicted proteins | sample AnhtaG_FD_183114 | JGI IMG/M metagenome (GOLD analysis project Ga0209979, IMG submission 183114) | Deep subsurface microbial communities from Anholt, Denmark to uncover new lineages of life (NeLLi) - Anholt_01485 metaG (SPAdes) (version 2) | ecosystem: Environmental > Aquatic > Marine > Oceanic...
TCAAGCAGTTGTCGGCACGCCGTACGGCTTCGAAGAGAGCACTCACGGCCTCCTCGCTGCTGGCAAACTCGCTATCAGGTCCGCCTTCGCATGCGTCCATTGCTCACAATGTCCCTGCGTCCACTTGCGGCATGCCGGTCGTCGCCCTCGAGGATCTACCGCTGCACCCAATCCTCAACACCCTTGGCCACGAGGAGGAGCCAGGTCTCACTACTACTGCCCCTCCCACCATTTCTGCCAGGCGTCCACGTCCCAGCCCAAACCCTGCCCCGTTAGGTCCCGCAGCGCCCCGATGGCGGGGATACGCACCAACTAGTGTTCATCGCCCCTCCCGGTTCACCCGATAGCTATGCTCGCCGTGCACGCTGGCGGCACTAGTCTCTCTCATGGTCCCGGACACATCGTCACTCGGGAGCTTCTGTCGGGGCGGACGAGGTCACAGTTCACACAGAACATCGAGTGGCTGAACCGAGACTGCCGTGGCGGCACCTTCCAAGAGCAGAGAGGACAAGCATACCTGCTCTTGTCCGCCATGTCGCACTACCCCCGAGCCAAGGGTCATGTGTTCGCCTAGTCGATAGGAGGATGAGTAATTCAATAGGCTAGATGCCCAGTTCTCCTTTGATGCGGATGAAGGACACGATGTTGTCACGACCCAACATGCCCAGCAGTTGCCCATCGTCCATCACGGGCAGTTGATTCACGCCATCGGCAGTCATGTTCTGCATGGCTGCCCAGAGCTCTTCGTCGGGCCCGACCCTCTTCAGTCCATCCAGGGGAGTCATCACCTGCTCCACCGTCGTCGTGCCCCAGCGGCCCTGGGGGACGCCCTTGATGTTGTGTATGGTCAGCAGCCCTCTGACCAGGCCCCCCTCGAGCACAGGGAAACAGCGCGCGCCGGCAGGTAGCACATACTCGTTGACCAACCTCTCGATTGTCAACCCGGGGCTCACCTCTGGGCAATCGCGACTCATCACCTCCCTGACCCTGTGACCCGCGAGGAGGTTTTTCACTGTGAGTTGGCGGTAACTGCTGCTGGCAGCGTTGTCGAGGAACCAGCCGATGAAGACGAACCACAGGCCACTCACCAATCCCGTTCCAAGGAAGGGGATATGGACTCCAAAGACCATGGCAATGCCCGCCAGGATGAAGAGATAGGCCACCACCTGCCCCACCAGCGATGCCCAGCGGGTCGCTCTTTGCAGGTTGCCAGTGGCCTGCCAAAGGATGGAGCGGAGCACCCGTCCGCCGTCCAAAGGAAAGCCGGGGATCAGGTTGAAGAACCCCAACAACACATTGATCAACGCAAGGTACCCGGCCAGGGCTGCCAAGGGTGGGATCACGCCCCTCGCCGCGAACCACACGGCCCCAAAGCAGACTCCGAGGACGATGCTGGCCAGCGGCCCAACCACGGCCATGACGAACTCAGTGCCCGGTGTCTGTGGCTCCTCACTCAACTGGGCGACGCCTCCCAAAATGAAGAGGGTGATGTCATGAACGGGGAGGCCCCGGGCGTTGGCCACAAAAGAGTGGGCCAACTCGTGCACCAGCACCGAGACGAAGAACAGTATGCTGGTCACAAGGCCCACTGTCCAGTAGAGAGGGAAAGGCCATTCGGGATAGCTCTGCGGGAAGTAGCTCACCGCCAGGGTCCAAGTGATCAAGATGAAGATGAGAAACCAGCTCACATGGATGTTGATGGAAATGCCGCCAATCCTGGCTATCCGAATCGAGTTCTTCAGCATCTTTCCTCCTTCCCTCTAGGGGGCGAAATGCTCTACCACGTTATGTTGTACCATAGCCCCGTGTGGGCGACCCAGGATCGGCCCATGCCGGCCAACAGATGGCCGCAAGGCCCTTAGGCTACACTGGATATCAGTTCAAGACCATCCATGTAGGGGCGCAGCACCTCGGGGATGACAATACTGCCGTCGGCCTGCTGGTAGTTCTCCATGATGGCGATCATCACTCGGGGCAGGCCCAGCCCCGACCCGTTCAGAGTGTGCACGAAGTGGGGTTTGGCCCCTTGCTCCGGGCGATAGCGGATATTGGCACGACGGGCCTGGAACGCGCCGAAGTTGCTGCAACTGGATACCTCCAGCCATTCCTGCACTCCCGGCGCCCACATCTCCACATCGTACTTCTTCAACGCCGAGAAGGCCAGGTCGCCAGTGCACATCTCCACCACGCGATGGGGGATCTCTAGTAGCTCGGCAATCCGCTCTGCGTTGCTCACCAGCTCTTCTAGATGTTCAGCCGAGGTCTCTGGCTCCACGAAACGCACCATCTCTACTTTATCGAATTGGTGACCTCGCTTGATGCCCCTCGTGTCGCGTCCCGCCGACATCTGCTCGCGACGGAAACAGGTAGTGTAGGACACATACTTGATGGGCAAAGATCCGACAGGCAAGATCTCATCGCGGTGGAGGTTGGTCACCGGCACCTCCGCCGTGGGGATCATCCATAGGTCATCGGGTTCATACCGATAGAGGTTGTCGGCGAACTTGGGCAGGTTGCCCGTGCCCACCAGGCACTTACTGTGCACCAAGAAGGGGGGGTACACCTCGATGTAGCCATGCTCCTTCAGGTGCACATCAATCATCCAAGTTATGGCAGCCCGCTGTAGCCTCGCGCCCAGACCTTTCAGAATGTAGAACCGGGTGCCTGAGACCTTCACTCCACGCTCGAAATCGATGATGTCCAGTGTGGGCCCCAGATCCCAGTGAGGCAAAGGCTCGAAATCGAACTGACGTGGCTCGCCGACGGTCCGCACCAGCACGTTCTCGCTCTCGTCCCGACCCACAGGCACCGATTCATCGGGCATGTTAGGTACCAGCAGTAGCAGTTGCTGAAGTTCCTCTTCCACCAGGCCAAGCTTACCGTCCAGCCCCTTGATGCGCGCACCCACCTCGCGCATCTCCTCGATCAGGCTGTGGTCCTTCTCCTTCATACGGCCGATCTGCTTGGAGACCACGTTGCGCCGATGCTTCAAAGCGTCCGCCTCGGCGAGCAGTTCTCGCCTCCGGGCGTCCAGCTCCAGTATCTCGTCTATGCGCGCTGTCTCGTTCAGCTTGACGAGGGCTTCACGAACGTCATCTGGGTGGTCTCGAATGAACTTCAAATCAATCATGGCCCATTCCTACCTTGGCGCCAACACTGACTCCACTGCCACATCATGCGGTTATGCCAACAGTGAACGGGGGTTTCCATTGCCTCGTATTATATGGGAGAGGGCGTCAGAGTTCAAAGCTCCAACGTATCGCCGCAGGGCGAACCCACCGCCGAGGGCGTAAGTCTAAGCCCATCCGGACCATAGAGGACGCAGCAAAGAGATGGTGAGTCTGTCCCTCGACTCATGCGCGGAATGCAGACATTGGCGTAGCCTCACGACATGCTGTGAGCTCGCAGTGCACGCCCGCCCGAGAATGAATTCCCGGCGCTAACGTCAAAAAGTCGCTACGCGACTTCAATGGCGTCTCTTGCCCCCAGTCGAGCCATTCCTGCGGGTGTCAAGCTTGATCCACTGACGAGCAGTTGGTATGGCAATGCAGCTCCACGCAGTCCGAGATGGCTCAGCGCCTGATGCGTCGCTGGATTCATTCTGACTGCCATTCTGAGGAAGGAAGCAACGATTATCTTGAGCTCCCCCTGACGGAAACGAATCGGCAAGGCCGAAGGGAAGAACTTCGTTTCTGGTAGATGGCTGCTTTCCACTGTGGCCAGCGAGATTCTTCGCCTCCGCTCACCTTCGGCTCGGAATAACACTGCGCTTGTCGGGGGGGGTGTTGAGAGAATCCAACAGGTCTGGGATGCGGCGGGATGTGCAACTCCGTCGCGTGCCTCCTCCTGTCCCAGAGGGACTCCATGGCTTGAGCCAGGGGATTCCATTTCCTGGCCATGCTGTGGAGATTGCGCGCGATACCGCGCGTGGAAGTTCAGATCCAGTGTCGTGAAGCGGTCACACAGGCGAGGCCTTGGTAGTGTCACCAGCAAGCAGCAAGGAACGAAGTTGCGCTGGAGCACTAGCCGAAGGGATTGCAGCCAAATGGTCCCAAGAAGGCCACATGCAGGGGAATCACCGCCCGACGCCCTTGGTCCGCAGATGAGGAAAGAGGATCACTTCTCGGATGGATGCCTGGTCAGTGAAGAGCATCACCATGCGGTCTATCCCCCAGCCCATGCCGCCCGTGGGGGGCATGCCGTACTCCAGGGCGCGGACGTAGTCTTCGTCCATCGGATGGGCCTCCTCGTCGCCGGCCTCGCGGAGCCTCCGCTGGGCGAGGAACCGTTCCCTTTGGTCCTCGGGATCGTTCAGCTCGGTGAAGGCGTTCCCCAGCTCCAACCCGCCGATGAAGAGTTCAAATCGCTCCACCAGATCAGGTTGGTCGGGCTTCTTCTTGGCCAAGGGAGATATCTCTAGGGGAAAATCAACGATGAAGGTGGGCTGGATCAACTTGGGCTCCACATATTCGCTGAATATCTCATCCACCAGCGTTCCTCGCGTAGGTTGGAGGTCCACCTCCAGCCCCTCCTCTTCGACGCGTTGACGAAGTAGCGCCAAAGTAGGCGCCTTTTCGATATCGATTCCCGTCTCTTTGGAGATAGCATCTCTCATAGCTACGCGCCGCCACGGCGGGGTCAGGTCAATGATATGACCTTGATAGCTTATCTGTGCTGCGCCCAACACCTCCTCGGCAACCTGAAAGAAGGCATCCTCCGCCAGACTCATCATGTCGCGGTAGTCAGCGTAGGCCTGGTACACCTCCAATTGGGTGAACTCCGGATTGTGGTGGGACGAGACCCCTTCATTGCGGAAGTCCTTGCAAATCTCATAGACGCGATCCAGGCCTCCCACGATGAGCCGCTTTAGATACAATTCATCGGCGATCCGCAGGAAGACCTCCTGATCGAGGGCATGGTAGTAGGTGACGAAGGGACGAGCCATGGCTCCACCATATATCGGCTGTAGCACGGGGGTCTCGACCTCGATGAACCCTCGCTCATCCATGAAGCGGCGCAGTGCCGCAACGATATGGCTGCGCGTAATGAAGATGCGGCGCGTCTCCTCGTTCACGATCAAGTCGAGATACCGTTGCCGGTACCGGATCTCCACGTCCTTCAAGCCATGCCACTTCTCAGGCAAGGGGCGCAGTGACTTGGCCAGCAGGGTGAGTCTGGTCACCCTCAGGGTGGGCTCGCCGGTCCGCGTGAAGAATAGCGTTCCCTCGACCTGGATGATGTCGCCGATGTCCAGGTTTCGCCTGAACAGCTCGTAGGTCTCCTCGTCAACGCCATCCTCACCCAGCCTGATGTAGATCTGTATGCGGCCGCTGCCGTCGGCGATATGGGCAAAGGAGGCTTTGCCCATCACCCTGACGCTCATGATGCGCCCGCACAGCTTGATGACGTCGGGAGGACCGCCTGCGCCTTCCTTCTCCTTCCACTCCTCCAGCATTCCGACGGCCTGGGCTGTGGTATGCGTGCACTCCGCACGGAGCGGGTAGGGGTCCACGCCGCCGAATCTTAGGCGACGCAGCTTCTCCCGGCGCTCGCGCAAGAGATCGCTCAACTCCTCAGTTTCTTCGCCAGTCATCGGATGTCCAGTATCTCGAAATGCAATACGCCGTCTGGGGCCTCCACGGCCACCTCATCGCCGACCCTGTGCTCCAGCAGCGCCTTCCCTAGCGGCGATTCGTTGGAGATACGACTATTGCCCGGATCGACCTCAGCCGAGCCCACTATCTGGAAGACCTCTTCCCCGCCTCCTCGCTCCATCACCGTGACCCAGGAACCAAAGCCCACGGTGTCGGAAGTGGTTGCACCCTCCACCACCACCGCTTTCTTGAGCAGAGTCTCGAGGGTCAGAATTCGCCCCTCCACGAAGGACTGCTCATGTTTGGCGTCTTCATAGCCGATATTCTCCGTCAGATCTCCCTCCTCAATAGACCGTCGTAACTGCTGGGCAACCTGAGGTCGTTTCACCGTGCGAAGGTGCTCCAACTCGGCTTCCAGCTTTGCTTTCCCCTGTGGGGTCAGCAGAATCTCCTCTTCGGTCATGATATCCTCACCAAACCAATTCTAGCACAGCGACGGTTGAGATTCAACCACCGAGGACGAAGGTGCTGAGAAACCCTCTCCTGGACTCTCAAACCGCGCGGTGGCTACGGTGGGACCAGCAAGAGATGACGACCTTCTCGCCCGACCTGGACGGTTCAGGCGTGCGCCCAAACGTCACATTAGCCTTCACTTGGCTTTGCAGGACAGATGCCACACCCTGTGGCCCGTGCCCCGCAACCTTTCAAGGTCAATAGTACCAAGCCCTCAAGTGCGGCATGGACGCCTGCGACGCCTCAGACCACAGCACGCAAGATCCAGGATGGGACACGGAAGACGTGGGGCAAGTTGGCAACTTGTCCTACACGCCTTACGTTGCAGGATACGCCATGGCACCAAGACCATGGGAGAGCTGCTTCTTCACCACACCCAGCATGACGACCATCAGGACGACCTTGTTCAACCACCACTGGGCCGCCACAGTGGCGTTGCCAAAGCAACAACGCAGTGGGAACGCTGAAGCGCTAGGGCCCTGGATTCACTGATCCCACTGATAAGAGATGGCCGTTCTATGAGTCTCAGCGCCATCGCTGTTTCAATGATTCAAGCTACGGCGAGTATTGCAGCCCACCTGGGCCGCAGAGCGATCTCCCGTGGAGTCTGATCGCTCGAGCGAGGAGATGCGATTTCTCGCTGGTCTCATGGGATTGCGGCACCATCGCCTCAACCGTCTCTGGTGCAGTGACGCTTGCGGTCCAGGGCCAGCCCTGGGAGGCGTCTCTGGACACCCACCCGGAACCACAGTTGGCACGTCTGTTTGTGGTGTGTATAATGTGTTCACTCTCCTGATGGCTGACACACCTGGAACATGGACCGAAGGTCTGCTGAGCAGGAAACAGCGATGAACCGGGTGAAGGTTCTCCCCCAGAGCGAACTCCAGGAAGGCGTACGTCGCGAGGTGGGGGTGGCAGGGCGCGTGGACAAGCCAGAATGATTCACGTCGAGCCCCTTGGGCCCGAGTGAATAAGAAGCTGAAGCATGGCATCGTCTGAGGTTGGAGCCGCTTTCGCGGCAGACTCTCGCGCTGACAAGGGATTGAGTGAGGCGCCGACGGAGGGCGAACTGCGCCAGGTTCTGGGCCACTACCCTCTGGGAGAACTGGAGGCCATCCAGCGGGCCGAACAGGGCTTTGTCAATGAGAACTGGATCGTGAACACGGCCCGGGGCCGGTTCTTCGTCAAGCGTCGCCACCCACGTCTGCGCCAGCCCGATCTCATCCGCGCTCAACACGAACTCATCGGCCATCTGCGTCAGTCGGGCTTCCCAGCCCCGACTATCGTACCCACCATTACAGGCGAGACCTTCTTGACCCTGGATCAGGAGTGCTATGAGATGCAAGAGTACATCGACGGAAGGCCCTTCGACCATGACCGGCCTGGGCACCTGGAAGAGGCGGCCCTCACGCTGGGTCGCTACCACACCCTCGTCGCGGGCCTTGCGCCTCCAGCCCTATGCAGGCCAAGCGAACTGCACAGCCCGACCACGGCCAGATCCCTCCTGGCCCACTTGGCAGAGACCTGGCATCTTGAGGAGGATCCCCCCGCGGAGGGGATAGCCCGGGAACTAGACGCCCAACTGGCCGACATAGCGACGCGCTTTGCCGGCCCCGGCGCGTTGCCCCACCTCGTCATCCATGGCGACTACTATGCCGACAACCTCATCTTCGACGGCAACCGGATCATCGGCGTCCTAGACTACGACAAGGCCTGTTGGCAGGCCCGGGTCCTGGAGTTGGCGGAGGCCCTGATCTACTTCGCCTCGCCACGCCCAGGCTACACGAAACACATAGTCTATCCTGGCGTTCCTAACTGGGACGCATTCGTTCGTTTCCTGCAAGCCTATGCCCAAACGGCCACCGTGGAGAAGAGGGAACTAGAGGTCCTGCCAGACTACATGCGCGGCATCTGGCTCTCCGCCTCGCTCCAACGCCTGGTGGAGACAGAGGATTGTCCAAACGGACCCTTTGAGGTCTTGCAGGAGGTCCTCGAGTTGGCTCACTGGGCCAGGGCCAATGCGGACCAGATGGTGGAGGTCGGCCAAGCAGCAATAGCCACATCACTCGGGAGGTGAGACCATCATGAATCAACCGCAGATCGTTGTTTACACAACAGACTGGTGTCCTGATTGCTGGCGCGCCAAGAAGGTCCTCGACGAGCATAAGATCGACTATTCCTGGGTGGACATCGAGCAGGACCTGGAAGCCAGGGCCTACGTCGAGCGGGTCAACAACGGAAAGCTGATCCTCTCCCTCGACGTCCCGTCGGGCCTGGACGCCACAACAGGCGAGGCTCCGGGCTTGGTGGTCAGGCCGAACAGGACAGTGACCCTCGCCCTGCCCAAAACCGGTCTCAAAGGTGCTTCTGACCATCTCTACCTGGCCGACTTCGGCATCCCGCCCCAGGTCTTCTACCGGCTGGGAGTGTCTCTCGAGTCACCTTTCAAGAGAGACTGCTGCATACGTCTCGTTTCCACACAGAGGGATGGCAGCCCTACGCGAACTCCACCGGACCGCTAGGGTTTCCAGACGAAAGATGAGATAAGGGACCAAATGAATCTAGACCAGCAGTGCATCAATACCATCCGTTTCCTGGCCGTGGATGCGGTGCAGCAAGCCAAATCGGGCCATCCTGGCACCCCTATGGGCGCTGCGGTCATGGCCTACACACTGTGGGATCGCTCTCTCAAGCACAACCCCCGCCATCCGGCCTGGCCCGATCGCGACCGCTTCATTCTGTCGCCCGGACATGCGTCTATGCTGCTCTACGCCCTGCTGCACCTCACCGGCTACGATCTGTCACTGGAGGAACTACGGAACTTCCGCCAGTGGGGCAGCAAGACTCCTGGCCATCCCGAGTACGGTGTTACGCCTGGCGTGGAGATGACGACCGGACCTCTGGGGCAGGGATTCGCTAGCGGAGTCGGCATGGCCATCGCCGAGCGCTGGCTGGCCGACCACTATAACCGTCCGGGGCACGAAATCATCAACCATTATACCTATGCCATCGTCTCCGATGGCGACATGCAAGAGGGAGTGACCAGTGAGGCAGCCAGTTTGGCAGGCACACTGCGGCTGGGCAAACTGATCTACCTCTACGACGACAACGATATCCAGATCGAGGGCCCCACAGACACCGTCTTCAGCGAGAACGTGGCCCGTCGGTTTCGAGCTTACGGCTGGCAGGTACTGGGGCCTATTGACGGCCAGGACCCAGAGGCGATCGAGACAGCGGTCCGCAGCGCCCAGGCTGAGTCCGGGCGGTCGTCGCTCATCATCTGTAGGACCGTCATCGGCTACGGCAGCCCGGCCCAGGCGACGGCCAAGGTCCACGGCGAACCGTTGGGCGAGGAGAACGTGCGGGCGGCCAAAGACACCCTGGACTGGCCGCAGGAGCCGGCCTTCTATGCGCCCGACGAGGTGTACGCCCACGTGCGCAAGGCGATCGAGCGAGGCCAGGCAGCAGAGGAGGACTGGCAACAGCGGATGGAGGTCTACCGTCGCGCCCATCCCGACCTGGCGGCGAAACTCGAGCTTCAACTCCGCGGATACCTCTCCAACGGCTGGGACCATGGCCTGTGCAACCTGTTCCCGGCCGGGAGTCAGCCTATTGCCACTCGTGCTGCCTCCGGCCAGGCGCTCAACGCCCTTGCCCAGCGCACCCATGCCCTGACCGGCGGGTCCGCGGATTTGGCTCCCAGCACCAAAACGATAATCTTCGGGTACGGCGATTTCGGCTGGCAGGAGTACTGCGGCCACAATATGCACTTCGGCGTTCGGGAGCATGCCATGGGCGCCATCGCCAGCGGCATGGCTCTCCACGGCGGAGCTATCCCTTACACGGCTACGTTTCTCACCTTCTCCGACTACATGCGCCCGCCCATGCGTCTGGCCGCGCTGATGGGAATTCGGGTGATCTACATCTTCACACACGACAGCATTGGTCTGGGCGAAGACGGGCCCACCCACCAGCCCATCGAACAGTTGATGAACCTGCGTGCCATACCCAATATGACCGTCATCCGGCCCGCGGACGCGACGGAGACCGTGGAGGCCTGGCGGGCAGCCTTACTCAACACCGATGGGCCAACCTCCCTGGTCTTCACGCGACAGAAGCTGCCGGTCCTGGATCGCACAGCTCTGCCACCGGCGGAGGGCGTCCAACAGGGCGCCTACGTCCTGTGGGACTCCACGGCCGACACGCCAGAAGTGATCCTCATCGGCACCGGCTCTGAGGTACACATCGCTCTCGAAGCGGGCAGGGAACTGGCGACTGAAGGCGTCAAGGTACGGGTGGTGTCCATGCCTAGTTGGGAGCTATTCGATCAGCAACCCATGGACTATAGGGAGAGTGTTTTGCCGTCTGCCGTAAGAGAGCGCGTGGCTGTCGAGGCGGGCATGACACTGGGCTGGGAGCACTATGTGGGGTTGGACGGAGCCGTAGTCGGCATGCGTAGCTTTGGCGCCAGCGCCCCGGCTGAGATCCTGTCCGAGCGGTTTGGAATCACCGCCCATAACGTAGTGGCCCAGGTCAAGGCGCTACTGAGGCGATAATCGAGGTACAGGCAGCAAGCGAGATGGCACAAGACTACAACAGGCTCGAGGAGTACGGGCTGATTGGCAACCTGGAGACCTGTGCCCTCATCGGACGGGACGGTTCCCTCAATTGGTGCTGCTTCCCCCGTCTGGAATCCCTCAGTGTCTTTGCGGCCCTGCTGGACATTAACAGAGGGGGGCATTTCCATCTCCGGCCCCGTGACCAATACCATGCCACGCAGACCTACATTGAAAACACCAATATCCTTGAGCGGTAGACCAGATGACGAAGAAGAGGAAAGGGGGACTGACCGAAGCACCGTGAGCCCAGATACAGCAGACCTCAAACAGCAGGCCGCCTGGCATGCCGTCCAATTCGTGGAAGTGGGCATGGTCGTAGGTCTAGGTCACGGCAGCACGGCCATTCATGCTGTGCGCCGCATCGCCCAAATGCTGCAAGACGGCGCATTGACCGACGTCCTAGGTGTCCCCTGTTCTGCCCAGATCGAGGAAGAGGCACGACGACTTGGTATCCCCCTCACCACACTGGAGGAGCACCCGGTAGTTGATCTGACCATCGACGGAGCCGACGAGGTAGATCCCAATCTGGACTTGATCAAGGGCGGCGGTGGAGCACTCTTGCGTGAGAAGATCGTGGCTCAGGCCAGCCAACGGGAAATCATCGTGGTGGATGAATCAAAACTGTCACGCGCCTTGGGCACACGTTGGCCGGTGCCGGTGGAAGTGGCTCCTTTTGGGTGGGGTTCCCAGATCGCCTACCTGGAGTCCTTGGGCGCGACCGTGGCTCTCCGCGAGGAGGCCGACGCAACTCCCTTCATCACCGACCAAGGCAACATGATTCTGGACTGCAACTTCGGACCGATCTCAGCGCCGAGCAGACTGGCGGCCAAGTTAAACGAACGGGCCGGCATCGTCGAACACGGGTTGTTCGTAGGTCTGGCGACGGACGTGATCGTCGCCACCGCCGACGGGATTAGTCATCTCAAGAGAGGAGAAAGCGATGATCGCCATTGAACCTTCTGTTCTCGCAGCCGATTTCGCACGCCTGGGTGAACAGGCCCGCGAGGCCGAAGCCGCCGGCGTCGAGGGGCTTCAGATAGACGTAATGGACGGCCGTTTTGTCCCCAACATCACCTTTGGGCCAGGTGTGGTCAGAGCACTACGCCCTTTGGTGAGCGTAACTCTGGACGTTCATTTGATGATCATGGAACCGGAGCGCTACCTGGAGGATTTCGCGGACGCCGGAGCGGATCGCCTGATGGTCCACCAGGAAGCCTGCCGACATCCCCACCGCGTTCTCCAGTCCATCCGCGAACTCGGCGTCGAGGCGGCTATGGCCATCAACCCCGGCACCCCCCTGAGCGTTCTGGAAGAACTGTTGGATCTCACCGATCTCATCCAGGTGATGACGGTCAACCCGGGCTTCGGTGGACAACCGTTCATCCTCAGCCAGGTGGAGAAGATCCGTCACCTGAAGCAGATGCTCGACGAACAGAGCCTGGACATCCCCATCGCCGTGGACGGCGGCATAGACGCCACAACTGCGCCCCTCGTGGTCGCCGCCGGCGCCACAGTACTCGTCGCCGGATCCAGCATCTATAACACCAAAGCTTCGGTGGCCGACAATGTCGCCGCGCTCCGGGCGAGTGTGAAGTCAGCACAGGGAGAATAATATGGAACTGGGAATGATCGGTTTGGGCAAGATGGGCGCTAACATGACCGAGCGCCTTTTGAAAGGCGGACACCAAGTGGTGGTGTACGATCGCAGTGCAGGGCCCGTGCAGTCCGCTGCATCCTTGGGCGCAACGCCCTCGGACTCGATGCAGGATCTGGTCGCCAAGCTAACCAGCCCTCGCGCGGTGTGGGTGATGGTTCCGGCCGGCGCGGCTGCCGAAAGTGTGATCAACGGTCTGGCCGACATACTGGCCCCAGAGGACACAGTGATCGACGGTGGCAACAGCAACTACAAGGATTCGATGCGCTGCGCCTCGATGCTCAGCGAGCAAGGGGTCAACTTCGTGGACGTGGGCACGAGCGGTGGGATCTGGGGACTCAGCGAAGGCTACAGCATGATGGTCGGCGGTGACAAGGTGGTCGTGGACCGCCTACGGCCCATCTTCGAGACGCTGGCTCCTGGGCAGGACAAGGGATGGGGGCACGTGGGCCCCAGCGGCACCGGTCACTTCGTCAAGATGGTGCACAACGGTGTCGAATACGCGCTCATGCAAGCCTACGCCGAGGGCTTCGAGATTCTGAAGGCCAAGGACGATTTCGGCCTGGACCTGCATCAAATCGCCGAGATCTGGAGGTACGGCAGCGTGGTCCGCTCCTGGCTCCTCGACCTGACCGCCGCCGCACTGAGGGAAGATCAAGACCTAAGTGACATCAGAGGATGGGTGGCCGATTCCGGCGAAGGGCGCTGGACGGTGGCCGAGGCGATTGACCAAGATGTGCCTGCGCCGGTCATCACCCTGTCCCTGCTGATGCGCTTTGTGAGTCGGCAAGACCAGAGCTACGCAGCCAAGCTGTTGGCCGCTCTGCGGAACCAGTTCGGCGGGCACGCAGTGCTCAAGGAGAGCGGTCACGATGAATGAACAAAGCACCATGGTCATCTTTGGCGCCTCGGGCGATCTGACCCGACGCATACTGATCCCCGCCCTGTTCAGCCTGTATCTCAAGGGACGCCTGCCCGCCGCGCCGTCGAGCTGATCGAGAACGGGGTGGTGGGCTACACGCTCATCGCCGCCAGATGTGCTTTCTAGGGGCAGGTTTGAAACCTGCCCCTACGCATGCTACGAACGTGTTACCCCAGATCCCGCTCGTCACCTGCCTTTCTCAAGCGTTTTCACATCACAAGCTTCTGTAGTATAATCCGCACCGTGGCCCGCATATATGTCTCTCTGGATCTGGAAACCACGGGCCTGGACCCCGAACGAGAAGTCATCATCGAGGTGGCGGCGGTCAAGTTCCGAGGCGACCAGGTCCTCGATAGCTGGTCCAGCTTGGTCCGGCCTGATCGACCCATCCCCTACAAGATCACGCGCCTGACCGGCATCCGACAGGAGGAAGCCGACGAGGCCGCCTCGGTGTCCGCAGTTGCGGGGCGGCTGGCCAACTTCATCAAGGACCACCCCCTGGTAGGCCACAGCATAGCCTTCGATGTCGGCTTCCTGCGCCGACGAGGGCTTCTCCTCCCGAACCGAGCCGTTGACACCTTCGAACTGGCCAGCATCCTGGTGCCCCACGCCTCCCGCTACAGCCTGGTCAGACTGGCTGAGGAGTTGCGCGTGCCGTCCAGCGGAGCACACCGTGCCCTCGCAGACGCTGATACTGCCAGAGGACTCTTCCTGGCCCTTTTGGAGCGTGCTTCCCGGCTGGACATGAACACCATCCACGAGATCAACGAGCTGGCCAGAGGCAGCGACTGGCCGCTGCGCCAGGTGTTCCTTGACCTTGAGGCCGAGAAAGCTCGCACGGCCTTCACGGGCTCGATTCGAGAACAACTGGCAGCCAAAGGTGTCTTGACAGACGAGCTGCCAGGGCCGATCTTCGCTGCCACACGCGAGAGGAAACCCTTGGAACCCTCGCTGGAGGTAGTACCCTTGGATATTGCCTCGCTGAGAGGCATGTTTGAAGAGGGCGGGCTGGTGGCCCTACGGTTTCCAGGATATGAATACCGCCCCCAACAGGTGGAAATGCTGGACCGGGTGAGCGAAGCTTTCAACGAAGGACGCCACCTCCTTGTGGAGGCGGGCACTGGGACGGGGAAATCCCTGGCCTATCTGCTGCCCGCCGCCCGCTACGCTGTGAGCAACGGCCTCCATGTGGTCATCTCCACCAACACCATCAATCTGCAAGATCAATTGTTCTTCAAGGACATACCATCCCTCCAAAACCTCCTCCCGTTGGAATTCACAGCCGCTCTGCTCAAGGGGCGCAACAACTACCTGTGTCTTCGTCGCCTGGCCTTTCTCCGCCGCCAGCCCGGTCTGACGGTGGATGAACTCCGGGTTCTGGCCAAGATACTCGTCTGGTTGCCTGGCACGACCACGGGCGACCGCGCCGAGCTCAACCTCATGAGTCACGAGCACCGCATCTGGGCCAGGCTCTCCGCCGAGGATGAGTCCTGCAATCCTGAACTCTGCTCCCATATCGGCGGATGTTTCTTCTATCGCGCTCGCCAGCAAGCAGAGGAGGTCCATCTGATCGTCGTCAACCACTCCCTCCTTCTCTCAGACATGCTCACCGACAATCGCATCCTGCCCCGCTATCAGCATCTGATCATCGACGAGGCCCACCATCTGGAGGACGTGGCCACCAATCAGTTGAGCTTCGACGTCAATCAGGCGCGCGTACTGGGTCTGCTGAGCGGATTGATACAGACCACAGGAAGGAGAGAGCACGGCCTTCTTCACGAGCTGCCAAACCACCTGAGGGGCAGTACGATCCCCTCACACATACAGGCAGAGGTTGAGAGGTATCTGGCCGAGGCTGTCCAAGAGGTGGACAAGACCCGCACAAGGGTGTCCGACTTCTTCACCACCCTCTCCCTCATTCTGGATGAGCACCAGCGACCAGGCAGCCAGTACGATCAGCGCATTCGACTGACGAGCGGACTCAGAGTACAGCCAGCATGGTCTGACCTGGAGATAGCCTGGGAGAGGTTCTCCGAGGGACTGCGGGGGATAGGAGATCGTCTGGAGTATCTCTACAAGGGATTGGCGGGCCTCGAAGACGCCCGCATACGGGAGTACGACGACATGATGCAGGAATTGCAAGACAAGCTGCATCAAGTCAGAGAATTGGGTCGGGAACTGGAGGCCATAATCGCCCAGCCCGTTGCTGACGGCATCTACTGGGCCTCCGTCCGCGCTCAAGACGAGTCCATAACCCTCCACGCTGCACCATTGCACGTAGGCGAGGAACTGGAGCACCGTCTGTATACCGACAAGGAGTGTTTGATCCTCACCTCCGCCACTCTGAGCGCCGGTTGTGATTTCGCCTACATCAGGGAGCGGCTCAACCTCTGGGCAGCAGACGAACTGATCATCGGTTCTCCCTTCGATTACGCCAGTTCCACACTCCTCTACATACCCACTGACATCCCCGAGCCTGGCCAATCCTACTACCAAAGGTCCGTGGAGAAGGTCTTGACCGACCTTGCTCGCGCCACGCGAGGCCGGACCATAGTCCTCTTCACTTCCTACAGCCAGTTGCGGGCCACCTACGCCGCCATGGGCCGCCCCCTGGGGGATGAGGGGATAGCCGTCTTGGGCCAGGGAATAGATGGTTCGCGCCACAATATGCTCAATGACCTCAAGACCAACCACGAGACTGTGATCTTGGGCACGCGCAGCTACTGGGAGGGGGTAGATGTGGTGGGAGAGGCGTTGAGTTGCCTGGTCATCGCTCGTCTGCCCTTCCCCGTACCCAATGACCCCATCTTCGCCGCGCGCAGCGAGACCTTTGACGATCCATTCAATGAATACGCCGTGCCCCAGGCAGTGCTGCGCTTTCGCCAGGGGTTTGGCCGTCTGATAAGGAGCAAGACAGACCGGGGTGTGGTCGTGATCCTCGACAAGCGCGTGCTGACCAAGTTCTACGGACCCGCGTTCCTGGACGCCATACCGCAGTGCACCGTGCGCCAGGGGTCGCTGCACATACTCCCGGAGATGGCTGCTCAATGGATCGCGGGGAACGCCCTTCTGGCTGGGGGCGCCGCAGTCAAGCCATAGGGTTCGCTAACGCCCTTGCGCCAGAGCGTCAAACTTCAGCTCCAAGAGGAGAGTCGATGACTTGGCAGTCGGAGTTCAAGAACGAGTTTTCGTGGTCGAAATCGAGAGACGCTTTGTTCAACACATGCCTTCGAGCGTATTACTACCACTACTACGGCTCGTGGAATGGCTGGCAACCTGATGTCCCGCCCGACGTTAGAGAACTGTATATCATGAAGAACTTGGAGACCATCCCTATGTTGATCGGACGAGTGGTCCATGAGGTGCTGGAAGCAGTGGTGGGGGCGATGAGAAGGGGATGGGAGTTACCCGTGGAGCAAGCAATAGACATGGGTCTGGATCCACTGCACGACGATTTCGAGGATTCACGAAAGGGTTTGTATCGCTCGCAGCCCAAGAAACTGCTGGGTCTGCAAGATCACTACTACGGGATCGCTATCAGCGAGGAGTCATTCCAACAGGCTATGGCGACCATGAAAGAATGTATCACAAGCTTCCACAACACACACACGTATCGCAGGATGACCAAGTTTGGGCCGAGTAGCATCATGGAGTTCGAGGAGTTGAAGAGCATGATCTTGGCAGGCACCAAGGTGTGGGTCAAGCTGGATCTGATGGCTCGGGACTTGGACGATACCGTGGTGGTTGTGGATTGGAAGACTGGACCCACACCCGCTGCTGAAGATGCCGAACTCCAGTTGCGGATATATGGCATCTACGCGGTAGAGACATATGGCCTGGCTGCTGACCAACTGCTCGCTGTCGAGGAGAATCTGCGGCTCAGGGAGCGGCACGTCTACCCGCTGGATGAAGCAATACTGGACGAGGCACGCGAGGATATCAAGCGCAGCGTCCAGCAAATGCAGGGACTCCTGCGCAACCCTGACGGCAATGTGGCCTTCGTTCAAGACTTCCCCATGACGGACAACTTGGGCTTGTGCACCTATTGCAGATTCCGCCGGGCCTGCAATCGCGAATAGGCATTGTCGCGGTCAGAGCCTGGCAAGGGCGTCTGGACGGCCCCGCGACTCTGGGGCCCGGCCGTGAGGGGGGCACAATGACGATGGAGGACAAGTTCGCCGGATCTTTGCTGGGTCTGGCTATCGGCGACGCTCTGGGCATGCCCTTCGAAGGCATGCGGGCCCAGGCCATTCGGCAAGACCATGGACTAGTGAGCAAGTTCCTGCCCGCGCGAGGGCTGGCTGCGGGCCAATACACCGATGATACCAAGATGATGCTCTGCATCGCCGAGAGCATCCTGGAACGAGGGCGCGTGGATCCTGAGGATGTGGCAGAGCGGTTCGTGGAGTGGTTCGATAGCGGTGACTTGCGAGGGATCGGGGGCAGTTGTCTCGAAGGCATCCTCAACCTGAAGAGAGGAATCCCCTGGCGGGAGAGCGGCCGCCGTGGCAAGTGGGCGGCGGGCAACGGCACGGCGATGCGCATCGCGGCGATGGGACTGGTTGACTGTTACGACATGGAGCGGCTGAGAGAGCACTGCTCGGCGACGAGCATCATCACGCACAACAACCCCGAGGCCGTGGCCGGTGCGACGGCTGTGGCGTATGCGATCGCCCGCTTGGTGAAGGGAGAGGTTGAGACGTCCACGCTTCTGCTGGAGACAGCGGCCTTCCTCGGACCCTCCGGGGTAGCGCGCAATCTCGGGCAGGCTCAAGATCTCCTCTCTGCAAATATCCCCATCGAAGAGGCGCTGGCCGTGCTGGGTACCAGCGGGTACGTAGTGGAGAGCGTAGCCAGCGCACTGTACTGCTTCTCGAAGACACCAGGGGACTTCGTCACCACCGTGTCTTCGGCGGTCATGGGAGGAGACGATACCGACACTACCGCAGCCATCGCCGGTGCCATCAGCGGAGGTCAGTGGCGTCTCGAACATGCCCCGGCACTTCGTCGAAGAGGTGAAGGACACAGGGAGACTTCAGGAGTTGGGACGAGCCATCCACAGTTCGGCCAACTCCCATGGGAACGACCACTATGACTCAACGGCTTAGGGTTTTGAAGATCCTCACGCTTGTAGCCGGATTGACCCTGATATCTGGGGGAGCATCCTGCGCTTTGCTATACCTGTTCCTGCCCTTCTTCTACCATGGACCCGACGTGCTGGCAACCAATCTGACCCTCGCTTCCCTGGCAGCTCTGACCCTGACCCTGGGCTTCACTCTGAGCTATCAGGCCCGCAACTCTCTCAAAGGGCGCCCTTCGAGCACGTTTCGTCCACCCTCTCCGTGGTTCATAGTACTGGTTTTCTTCCTCTGCCTGATCGTCGGCCAGGCGATGCTGTCCTTGCTGGCATCCCCTGTGCTAACCTCACTCGCTTTTCCCCCTCTTCATGTCCTCGCCGCCGTCAGCCCCGCTCTCGCCATCCTGGCCTTCGTGGCGCGGCGAACCAGGGCCGCATCCTGGCGCACGGTCAGCCTGGAGGTATCCCATGGCGCACTCTTGGCACCAATGGGTGCCCTGGCCGCTGAGTTGGTTGCGCTGCTAGTCGTGGGTCTGGTCATCGCATTCGTCTTTGCTCTCACACCCGGTGGGATCGAGCAACTGCTGGAGTTGTCCATCAATCTCCAAGACCCCGCCTGGATCGAAGACCCCGCAAACCTGGCGCAATTGGTGCTATCGCCCTGGGCTCTCACCATAATCGTGCTCATCTTCGTGGTCATCGCCCCTTTGCTGGAGGAGTTTCTCAAAGGGTTGGGTGTTCTGTTGCTGGGCTATCGCCTGCGGGGAGAGGCACAGGCCCTGCTATGGGGTGTGGCCTGCGGTGCTGGTTTCGCTCTGGCCGAGAGCCTGTTCAACGGCTCCATAGCTCTGGAGGGTTGGGGGGCGGTGATGATCATGCGCTGGGGGGCGACCCTCATGCACTGTGTGGGGACCGGGATAGTAGGTCTGGGCTGGCATCAGGCTCTTGCTGGCAGACGGCCTTGGCGCCTGCTGGCTGCCCATGGGGCCAGTTGGGGCGTCCATGCCCTCTGGAACGGAGCCGCGCTTGCGGTTTTCGTCCCTTCCTTGCTCATGGTCGCGCAGCCGCAGGACTTCGTCGCGCAGAGTGTCGCCAGCCTAGTCGTTCTGAGTTCTCTGGCCTTCCTCGTCCTGTTGACCATCTCCATGGCCATAGTGCTGCTTTACTTGACAAGGCGGGTGGGCCGGCCTTCGTCAGGGACGGTTCTCTCTGATGAGCACAACCCATTCCCGATCAAGATTCCTTGAATGACGCTTGCTGCTTGCACAGACCAAGGAGGGGTTTTCCGATCAAGAAGACGATAGCGGTAATCCCCATAGTAGGAGCACTGTTGGCTGGGTGCGCAGCCCCTATGTCGGTCCCCACAGCCACGCCAACCCAGGGTACGCCTCCCTCTTCAGCCACCCCCGTGCCGCCCACCGAGGTGCCCACTGCCACGCCCACTTCCGCACCACCACCAACAAACACACCGAAGCCAAGCAGCACACCAACTGCTACTCACACACCAATGCCAAGACCGACACCTACACGCACGCCGAGGCCTCAAGAGATCCAGATCTATATTGGAATACCTCCCGATGCAATACTACGACAACCACCTTATGCTCGTTGCGGTGGCTTCGGCATATGGACCATGGACTATGATCCTGGACCAGGGGCTCTCGACTTCTGGGAAGCTCATCCCGGAATAGCCCAGCCAGAGGGCTGGACACACAGAACGAGGGATGGTAGGGTTAGTCCAGACTACTGCACGGACGTTGGTTTTGCTATCAGCTTCTTGCAGGCACGGGGGATGGTGGAATCTGCCAGACCTAATGACGGCGTCATGACCGTACTGATCACCGAAGGTGACGGAGCTGGATTGCTGTTGGTCTTTGGCCACGTCGACATGGATCTTGATCGAGACACGCCCGGTATGCAACACCTGACAGTGGGTTCCGTTGTTCGCCAAGGAGACATCATAGCCTATACCGGTAGAGCCGGCATTCCACCAGAGGTTGATCCAGCCACCAACTTTGGCATAATCATCCCGAACATGGGATACCATCCTGATCAGGAGATGATGCTCTTTGGCCCTGACGGTCAGCCAAACATACTGTGGTAGAGGTTTCCGATGAAGCAGACCATAGCAGCAATCACCATAGCAGGAGCTCTGTTGGCCGGGTGTGCAAGCCCGACTCCAAGCCCGATAGCCACCCCAACCCAAGATGCGGTTGTCGCTCAGCCTACCGCCGTACCACCTCCTACTGCGGCTCTAAGCCCGACGCCCACTGAAGAGCCCATTCCTACCCCCAGTCCGCCAACACATTCACCAATGATGCCTCCACCGACCCCCACACCGGTGCCAACGGCAACTCCAGTGCCCCAGACACTAGGACGCATTTTCCCGCAAGGCTATGATAGCCCTGGTGTTTGGTCAAACACCCCAAGTGACAGGACCGACTGTGACTGCCTTCACTTCGATGTCGGGCTACCCTACAACCTCGTCTTGGATCAAGACCCGGTGCTGTCGCCAGCTAGCGGTAGAATCACAAGAGTCTATGCCGTGCCCCACGACCCTAGTGAGGGTCAAGTGGTCGAAATTGAGCCAGACCCACCCTTGGCAGACGTAGACGAAATGATCTCATCGGCTGGTTTTGACCCTTCGGAGGTCCAACGGGTTCTCTTCATTCTAGCTCATATCACGCCATGGAAGACCGAGGGTTGGGTAGAGGCTGGTGAGCCTGTCGGAAGTCCTTTTGATGCTTGGTTCGAGCCAAATGTGATTGGGTATGTGATCATTGTCAGGTTTCGGAACGGCTGGCAAGTTCATTTCAGCCCCTGCAGCCTGCCCAACACTGCTTCATTCTGCGGAAAATGCTATCCGGGCACGCCCTATCGCTGCCCTTGATTTGCTATTCTCGCAGAGCTGCACGGTGCATGAGCAACCTCAGGGCATGCCCTAACCAAGGAGGAACTTTGCGATGGGGAAGAGCGCAGCGGCAACCATCATAATAGGAGCGCTCTTGGCTAGATGTGCAGCCCCTGCGCCAGGCCCGACAGCCAATCCAACTCAAGGAGCGGTTGCGCCTCCGGCTGCCACTAACCTGCTGATCAGTACTGGACGCCTAGCCTTTAGTTTGTGCGGTCCCATTTCCAGAGGTGCTCTCAAACATGCACCCTTCTTCTTTCTCTCCGCCAGTGATATAATTTGGATGAATCATGTTTCTACTGATTGCAGGAGGATATGAGGATGATGACTCCCAGAACCGGTGCGATAAGAGTACCTTTTGACATAAGAAGCGCAACGAAGATGAGCGAGGACGAACTCCGCACAGAGCTCGCGGTGCACCTCTATCAGCGACGGAAGCTGTCTCTGGGCAAGGCAAGAGAGCTAGCTGGACTGACCGTGTGGCAATTCACGCAGCTCCTTGGTAGCAGGGGGATAACTCTGAATTACGATGTTGAGCAGTTCGAGGAAGACCTGGCGACATTGAGGAGGCTGGGACGCCTGTGAGAGTCATCACCAACTCCTCGCCCTTGATCGCTCTTTCCCGCATTGGGCGACTTGACCTCCTAGACAAGCTCTACGGAGAAGTCACCATACCCAGGGGCGTGGCCCAAGAAGTCATCCGTAACGGAATTGGCCAACCTGGAGCCGAGGAGGTCTCCAGGGCTGACTGGATCACCACCGCACAAGTTGAGAATCAGCAATTCCTTGGTACTCTAGAGCGTGATTTGGGGAAGGGAGAAGCCGAGGCTATCGCTTTGGCCTTGGGTTTGAAGGCTGATCTCCTCATTTTGGATGACTTACTCGCCAGGCAGGTTGCCGAGGTTCTTGGCCTGAACGTTGTCGGGACTGTCGGGGTACTGCTTGAGGCGAGACAGAAAGGAGTCTTCGGAGAAGTCAAGCGTTGTCTTGACGACCTCATTGATCTGGCAGGGTTCCGAGTTAGTAGTGAACTCTACCTGAGAGTTCTGCAGGAAGCAGGGGAGGAGACTCCGCACGGTTCCCAGTCTTGAGCCGCGAGACCATGAGGAAGGGCGTGGGCAATGGTGCTGGTGCAGCCCCCAAGAGCTTGCCTTGACCAAGGAAGAGGCTTCCGATGAAGAAGACAATAGCAGCAATCATCGTAGTAGCGGCGCTGCTGGTGGGGTGCGCAACCCCGAGCCTAGGGCCGACAGTCACTCCAAGCCGTGGCGCCCTTGCACCTGTGGTCACCACCGGACTCCCCAATAGGACCCTTTGACTTATGAGGCCAGAAACGGTATAATGGCCTCAGAGGCCCAAAAGGCCAAGAGGGGAGGAGTATGACTGTAATCAGCATAACCGAACTCAAGAATGCCCTCTCGCAGTACCTGAACCGTGCGGCTTATGGCCGGGAGCGCATCATCGTTGCTAGCCGAGGCAAGCCCAAAGCCGCAGTGATCAGCATAGAGGACCTGCGCCGGCTGGAGGAACTGGAGGACGCCCTCGCCGCCCACGAGGCTGTCGAAGCGTACCAGGCGGGGCAGACGACGCCCTGGGAGGAGGTCAAGGAAGATCTAGCTGAAGGCGGCGGTGACGTACCGACTTGAGATAGAGCGCCGGGCGTGCAAGGCGCTTGCCCGCCTGAACCCACAGGACCAGGCTCGGATCGCCACGGCAATTGACACACTTGCTGAGAACGCACGGCCGGCCGGGTGTTTGCTGGTGCGCGGGTCCCCTAAGGGGACATACCGCATACGGGTCGGTGATTACCGGGTGATCTACGTCGTGCTGGATGATGAGCGAGTGGTCGTCGTCGCCCGGATAGCCAGACGGAGCGAGAGCACCTATCGAGCACCGAGATAAGGCCCCGCAGGATGGAGAGCCTTCGTCTCAACAACGAAGGCTCTTTTCCTGGTGCGAAGATCTTCCAGCTTCGTCGGTTGCCGGGGATCTCCAGCCGGCTCCCTACGTGGGTCCATTGCCGTGGCACTACGATGACCCATGTGATCGTAGAAGCTCCGCTGGCTGGATGTGCAGCTACGGTCCCACGCCCGACAGCCTGGGGGCAACGAGATTGTTGAAACAAGATCCAAATCTGGAGGTGTGAATGAGGTTCTCGAAGATGGGAGACAAGGATCGGCGGGAGTATGTAGATTTCCTGCTCAGACAGTATCGGCTTACCGATGCCTTCTGGTTCCTGGCCGTGGAGGACACCTTCGGCACCGAGGCGGCGGTGAAGATGAATGAGGACATCTGGACCAGGATGGGTGGCCTGGCGGCCAGGGAGATCAAGGAAAGGTTCACACTGGAAGAGGAGGGGGTCGCCCGCGTCCTAGAAGCGCTCTCTTACTTCCCCTGGACTGTAATCGTGGGCTATGAGATGGAGGAGACCCCTGATGGAGCCAGGATCCGCGTGGCCCATTGTCCCCCTCAGGCGGCACGGGTCAGAGCGGGCAGGGGTGAGTTTCCTTGCAAGTCCATGCACCTGGGGGAGTTCACCAACTTCGCCAAGGAGATAGATGAGAGAGTTGACGTACGCTGCTTGATGGCTCCTCCCGATCCTCATCCTGAGGATCTATGGTGCGAGTGGGAGCTACGGTTGAGAGAGTGACTCACGCCAAGGCTGGGCGGCTTATGCAGAGTTCCATGATCGAGGATCATGGAACAGGTGCCTGCCCATCAGACATCGCCACGAAATGAATTTCCTGGCTCAAAGCGGAAAGCCCCAGAGGGACTTGTTGGTCTCAGCGGGGGAATTGCATTCCCCCGCGAGCTTAGCTCATCAGTGTGCCACACCCCTTGATGCAGTTGATACCGCGTAGCACCCGCCCCTTCAACCCGCCAGTCGTGGGCTGTCATCCTCCACATTCATGCGTTCCCATGTGGCAACCAGCGTTCCTTGGCGGTGGTCCCGCTTCTGATCTCTCACATAGGCCACCACCCTTTCAAGATCGCTCTCTGTGATGGAGAAGACGCCATACCCCTTCTGCCAGGCGAACGGTAGGTCAAACTCCTTGGTGACGAAGCGCGAGCTGCTTCCCTTCAACCGTTTGACGAACTCAGCTGGCGAGACACGAGGTGGCAGCGCAGCAACAACGTGAACATGGTCCTCCATTCCATTCAAGGCGAACATCAGTGCGCCCAGTCCCTTCCCTTTGCTCATCGAATACCGATGCACGTGAGGCTCCAACTCCGGGCTCAGCAGCGCCACGCGGTTCTTGGTAGCCCAGACGAAATGGTAGAACAGACGCCAATAGGCCATCGCATTCTCTCCCCAACCCCCACATGCATACCTCACGCAAAAAAGCCAGGAAATGAATTTCCTGGCTCAAACCACAAAGTCCCAGAGGGACTTGTTGGTATCAGCGGGGGAATTCCATTCCCCCGCATTTCTTTGCTCACAACACCAGTTCCTGCACCAGGGTACCTTCTTCGACAATCCAGTCATCGTCTACCGGCTCAAGGTAAACCTCTATAGCCTCTCTGATGTTGGCTTGCGCCTCTTCTAGGGTGTCCCCCTCGCTGACGCAGCCAGGGAGTGAGGGAACATGGACTGTGTAGCCACCCTCGTCACTGGGCTCGAAAACCACCTTTACTCTCATGTTACTTCACCCTCTTAGCAGTCGCCTATCGAGAGACTCGCCGACCCTTCTTAGACATCATTCTAGCCATCTATGGGCCAGAGTGCAACCCGTCACTCCGTTGTGACGCAGCAAACGGTACACCGAAAGGCACACACTTCCCCAAGCCACGTGCTCTCTCCCCGCTCGGACAGCGGCAATCGAGGCAGCTGTGAGCGCCGCTCTGAACGTCCCCCTTCGCCGTGTTCGAACCTCCCGACACAGAAGCATCTCTCAGATCGCTAGGTGATTGTCATATCGTAGCTTCTTCCGCCGCGGCCCGTCCCCAGAGGAACAGGAGGTGGTGGTTCCTCTCCCCTCTGCCTGAGCATCGCTTCCAATCCCGCCCCGGGATCCTGATGGATGGAGTAGCGGGCGTCGAACTGGGAAAGACCAAGTATACTCTCGATTTCCCGCCACTTGCTGGAGATGCTCGATGCCGACACGCCGTATCGCTGGCCGATATCGGCTTGAGAATCGCCATAGAAGCCGAAAAGCACCATGATGTACTCGACGGCGGCTCCATACACGTCAGGCCTGCGATGTCGGGGCTCAGCCCTGTGCTTGAACTCGCGCCACAGGCGCACCGCGCGAACCACCTCCGGCACTCCGAACTCCGAGGCCTCCATCCCCTCCACAAGAAGGCTCTCCACATCATCCAGATGCTCCTTGCCCAGACGCTTCAGTTGGAAAGCCCCGGTCACCACCCCAAGGGGAAACCAGAGAGCTTCCCCTCCTCTCCCCTCCTCGACCACCTGTCTCAACACGTCTTGTGCTTGGAGAACTGTCACCGGAGCATCGAGGGGAGCTGGGTTGACATCGGCGACCCGCCAGGCCTGCCCGTCGTGGCGCATGGTCACAGTGGAGACGCGCCTTGGATCGAATACCGCCCGACCGTCGCCGTCCTCACCCGTCACCCAGCCGATCTCCACCAACACCTCAGCACGACCGCGTTGGGCGAAGCGGGGTAACACGAACTCGTCGCACTCCAGGTGCATGTATAGTAGGAAGATCAGTGGCCCCATACCGAATAGGCGGAACGCCCAATCCGCCTCACTGTCCGGCATCAAGGTCGGAGCAATGGCACGTTCATCCTGCTCTTTCAAGGCCTGAACAAAGCTCCGTGCTACTGGACCCGTTTCCTGTGCGTAGGCAGGCAACTGATCACTCACTGCTGCTCCCCTTGGCATCCCGGAACCTGTTCAGCTCCTCCAACTCCTCCGACGGCGTCACCGCCTCGACTGCACCGCTAGCTTGCTGCCGCTGCTGCTCATCCCAAGTGATGAGCTTGACACTCAAACGGCGGCTTACAGCCACGTAAAGGGAGTCGCAGCCGCGAATCCGGTGCCGAGCGGCCAGTTCCGCAGCCAGATCAGCCAATTCCTCATCTACGGGTATGAAACGGTAATTGGGCACGCGACGCAAGGTCCGTGCCGACCGGAGCCCCAAATCCGTGTCGTCCGTACCCCTAGCTATCGCGGCGGCAACCTCGGGCAACAGAACCTCCGGGCAAAGCACGGGCCAACCTTCGGCCGCGATGAAGTCCAACAGACGCCGGCTTGGCTCATGATGGGTATCATCAGGTACAAGATAGCTAACGTGCACGCTCGCATCTATAACATACATTTGATCAGCGTCGTCCCTGGCTCACCAGCTCCGCTACTGATCGTTCCGAACTCCATTTCGCGCTGATCTCACCGCGAAGGCGTTCCAGCTCCGCCCAGATGTCTTCATCCCTCTGTTCCTCGATGGCGACCAACCTGGCCACAGCGCGGCCTCGATAAGTCACTATGTATTCGGCCTTCTCCTCTCTTACCGCTCGCAGTACCTCACTGGTGCGATTCTTCAACTCTCTGACACCTATCCGTGGCATCGCCTGAGTCCCTCCTTATGTAGCTACATGATGTAGCTACATAATAGCAAGCCTTTGGGATTCATGCCAATCTAGGGCAGGGTGCTTCTCGCTTCCTCGACCTCGGAGTGCATTGTAGGACAAGTTGGCAACCTGCCCTACAGGTTGCACCGCACGCAAAGGGCCCTCACCCCAAGCTGGTGAGGGCCCTCATGCTTGATTGCATGTCGGGTGGATGGGAGAGGAGTCAGTCACCGCTCGTTCCTGATACCTCGTCCGAGTCTCGCTTCTGCCCCTTCAAATCCCACAGCTCTTCCTTGAGGGTCATTATCTCCTCCAGTAGCTTGGATTTCTCCCGCCGGTAGTCCTCGATAATCACTTCCAGATCCGCCAGCAAGCGACACTTCTCCTGCAACTCCCGCTCCAGTTCCGCTATCTGTTCTGGATCCCGTTTGCTGTTCCCAGCCATGAGGTCCGCCTCTCGTTATCCTTTCTACAATTAAATCATGGCAAGGTCAAATGGGGGTCCAAGCGGGGTCAAAGTTTGGTCATAATCGGCTTGTGTCTTGCCTCATGTGAAGCTATAATAGCTAATGGTCAGGGTTCACATGTTCCCATGAAGAGTTGGTACGAAGGAGGATTGCTGCCACAGCTCAAGCGCCTGAGATGGCTGGTCGCGCTGGCTGTTCTCGGGGTGGCACTGTCCTATCGTCTGCTTATCCAGGAGTACATTGCACGTCAATGGCCCCGCTCAAGTTGGGTTATTGACGTGCTCTTCTATGGACTGCTAGGCGCGCTGATCGTGTGGCTCAGCCTTACCTGGCTCATCCGCAGACTTCAGGTGACGCCCGGTCAAGCGGACCATCTGGCCACTGTCGGCGCAGCCTCGACTTATGCCATCGTCAGCCTGGACAAGGAATGGAACATCAGCACCTGGAATCGAGGTGCCGAACTCACCTTCCGCTACCGCCCAGAGGAGGTAATCGGCCGGCCTTTTCGCCGACTCCTCCCAGAGGACTTGATCGGGACTGGCGAACTGGAGACTATAAGCCAGCAGATCGTGGAGGGGCGCTGCGTCCACGAATATGAGACTGAACTGCTCACCAAGGAAGGAAAACGCCTAACCGTGCAGTTGACGGGCAACCCTCTGCACAGCGATGCCAGCGAAGTGACAGGCTTCCTTCTCATCTTGAGGGATGTCACCACGGTGAAGATAGCCGACGAGAGGATGCGGAGGTTGTATTGGGAACTAGAGCAGAAGATGCGGGAACGCACCAGGACGCTAGAGTTGGCGCGTCACGAGCTGGAGGAAAGCAACGCTGATCTCCATCAGGCCTATGAGGAACTGAAGGAGCTGGACCGCTTGAAATCCGACTTTGTCTCCATGGTCTCCCACGAACTCCGCTCGCCCCTCACCAACATCAGTGGAGCCGTGGAGTTGATGCTGGAAGAAGAGGAGTTGAGCGACGAGTACGTGCGCAGAATGCTGGGCGTGGTTGGCGAGCAGAGCGAACGTCTGATAAGATTGGTGCGAGGCGTCCTCGATGTCTCGCGCATAGACGCCGGGAGACTGTTCCTGGATCGCCGGGAGATGGGCATCTTCCCTATACTGCTGCGAGTGGTTGACACTCTAGAGGCAACCACTAACTTTCACTGGTTCGAGCTGCCGGCACGCGATGAGCTGCCCCTCGTGTGGGGAGATGAAGACCGCATAGAGCAGATCCTCTTCAACCTCCTGGATAACGCTATCAAGTTCTCACCGTCAGGCGGGCCGATCAGGATTCAAATGGAGGCACGAGAAGAAGAGATCATGGTCTCCCTCACCGACCCCGGGGTAGGCATCCCCGCAGCCAGGCTGCATGGGATCTTTCAGAAATTCCATCGCTTGGACAGCGATGACTCCCGTGAAACATACGGTCACGGCCTGGGCCTGTACATCACCAAAGGGCTGGTGGAGGCCCATGCCGGCAAGATATGGGTGGAGAGTGTCGAAGGAGAGGGTTCAACCTTCAGCTTTACTCTGCCGCTAGCCTGCAAGATCTCCGACCCCCATGAACTTCCTCCCGGGGCATCGCCTCCGACCTTGGGAGAGGAAAGATGACCGACAGGATACTGATCATAGACGACGATCTCACCTTGATAGATCTCCTCAGCCAGGCTCTGGAGAAGGCTGGGTACAAGGTACTGAACGCTACGAACGGCATCGATGGCCTACAGATGCTGTACAAGAACAAGATAGATCTGGTCATCCTGGACGTGATGATGCCCCGTATGGATGGTTGGGAGACCTGTGCTCGCATCAGGGAGATATCCGACGTTCCCGTTATCATGCTCACGGCCAAGGACAAGGAGGAGGACACCCTCAAAGGGTTTCAATGTGGTGTAGATGACTACGTCACCAAACCCTTCAGCTTCGCCGAGTTGACGGCTCGGGTGAAGGCTGTCCTCCAGCGCGCGCGCAAGACTCTCCGCGACGAGGAGAGGCGACGAGTTCATGTCTTCGATGAACTCGTGGTTGATGCTGACAACTCCCAGGTGACCCTGCGCGGCAAGCCAATCAGCTTGACGCCCACCGAGTTTCAGTTATTGCTCACTCTGGCCGAGAACACCGGTCGCATCCTCTCCCATGAGCAGTTACTGAGTCAGGTCTGGGGACCCGAGTACGTGGGAGAGGCGGGGTACGTCAAGCGGTACATCTGGTATCTGCGGCAGAAGATAGAGGATGATCCCAGCAACCCCCAGTACATCCTCACGGAGCGGGGCTTCGGGTACCGGCTAGGCGACTGAGTAATCTCCTCGGAACTCAACCCTCTATGCGCCTTCCGACCACAACCACTTCCCCCCTGGCGCACCGATGACGACCCGCCCTTTGGGGGCGGCGCTCCGGCCAGCCTCCCTGTCGTCTGGGATGCCACTGGCGCGCTGCCGCCAGGCGCGGGGGGCGGTGCCGTCCCAGCGGGCTACTATGGCTTCTGCCACTGGCCGGGCGCGAATCCCTCCTTCCTCGGCAACGGGCTCACCTTCGAACTGAACGCTGACGTTCCTCCCGACCAAGACCCTTGGACCAACATCTATCCGCCAGCGGACACGCCCAATTGGGACGGTTTGGATGATGGGGTGACCTTGCCCAATGTGCTTCCCCATTGCGGCCCAGCGACCCTGCTTGTCCAGGGTCAGAGCAACTCGGGCGGCACCCTTTACCTGAACGCCTGGGCCGACTGGACTCGGGACGGCGATTGGGAGGACACGTCGCTGTGTGAGTGTGGAATCGACGAGTGGATCATTCAGGACTACCCCGTGGCACCTCCTCTTGGGCCGCCCTTCACCTTCACATTGCCGATCGCGATCACTCCTTGCCATCCCGTTCCGCACGCGACTGCACCGTTGTGGATGCGCGTGACCCTCAGTGGATTGACTCTGGGGTCCTATGGGCCACCCTTCGCCTACGGAGGCTTTCCTTACTCGGCCGCTGCCGCTGGGTGCTTCCACGAGGGCGAGACCGAGGACTACTTCGTCGAGTCCTTTGACGTGTGCTGGTGGGACAAGGAGGTCTCCATAGACGGTGACGGGCCTTATGCACCTGAGGAGGGGCCTTTCAGCGCGGTGATCAGCAACACGGTAACCATCTCCGAAGCCCTGTCCTGCACGTTCAACTATGACTGGGATCTCTTGGAACAGTGGGATCCTGCGGCGCTGTCAATCGAGTTCGAGGATCACAGCCACGGCACGGTCGTGACCAGCACTAGCGACTGCCACTGGTACCTCCCCTCCGGCACGGTCGCACTCAATACAGTGGTAACATTGACCAAAGAACTGCATGTGGACGCACTCCCCGGCCTGACCAGCACGGTGATCAGCGAGACGCTCGATTTCAGCCCCGCCGGCATGGTTCCCACCTGGAACAGGCCGATCGTACTCGACCCATTCCAGTCATACGCGCCTCTCGCGCTGAAGAGATACTGAGCCGCTGATCTGGCCACGGCACGCAGACACGGGGCCATCTCGTTGGGAGATGGCCCGCTTCTGGACGCGACGAACTCGGCACCTACCGGCGCCGGTAGATGGTAACGTCACCCTCCTGATACACCACGTCCATCAGTCTCTCGAACTTGTCCGTGACGAGATGGCTGATCCCGTACGTGCTTCGTTCCAACCCACCCACGTAGACGTAGCTGATGTCGTACTCCTCGAGCAGAGCAGCGGTAGAGGCATCATCCGGTGAGGTATAGAGGGCCTCTATGTCCGGCTCCCGCTTTCCAGGTTCGTCGTAGTTGCCCCGCCACTGTAGTTCGTGGCCTCCCCAGCCCAAGACCGTGGGCAGACCGGTGTGAACTGAGACACGCCCATAGTAGGTGTACGAACCTCCAGTCGCTTCCAAGATCACCGGCGCGCCCTCCACGTTGGCCCTCAGCCACCGGATGGCCGCTAGATCATCGCCGTAGGCCAACTCCAGGTGCGCCATGCCATCCAAGGTAGGACTGCCAACAAACCCGCCCGTCTTGTTGTGCGTAGCAAGGATGGGATACACCAAGCTGGCCAGGAAGAGCGGAAGGAAGCCAAGGAGCCACAGCCCGGAGAGCACCTTGCGCTGACGTCTGAGCCAGGGGCCCAGGTAGTAGATTCCAAACGCGGAGGACACCGCGAACAGCACCCAGGCCTGGTAGTAGAACTTGAACACCGTGTTCATCCGCGTGCCGAAGGTGTCCTTCAAGAAGACGAACTCCACACTGAAGGTGAGCAACAGGGCCACTAAGATCAGGATCAGGGCGAACGTTGCGCTTGACGTCACGGCGGGTAGCGCCAACGAGCATAGCCGCTCCCAGAAGACCAGAAAGCCGACACCGATAAGTATGACAAGCAGGGCCACCAGGTGCAGCTTGAGCAGGATGAGGGGAACAGACAAAAGGAGCAGCAAACCCGCCACCAGCCCCAGGGCCAACCAGCGGCCAAACCCCCTCCTCGCCTTCTCGCTCTGGAGAACCTTCACCGTGCGCCACAACTCGTAGCCAAGGAAGGCCACCACCACATAGATGAAAGTGCCGAACATGATCAGGTACTGGTGAAGGTTGGTCTTCACCAGCAGCACGAGGCGTATTCCTCCTGCCTGGGAGCGGAACCCGAGCCAGAAAGGCAGGTAGAGCACGAAGCTCAACGCCACCAGCACCAAAGTGAAGAAGCCCACGTCCGAAAGCCAGCGGCGGCCGAAGCCCTCCCATCGCCGATAGCTCGCCAGGGCGTAGGCGACCAGGCAGATGAGGAGATAGATGGGCAGATCCCAACTGTTGAGGAACCCCAGCCCCCCTACGCACAGCCCCAACAAGACCATCTCCCACCAGTGTGCTTCCCTCTTGGACCACAGGAGGTTGAGGGCCAGTCCCAGAGCCAATAGGACGAGGGGCAGTCCTAGCACGTGAGGGTGCATGTCCCCCAATAGGAAGCTGAAGAAGGGGAACTCGTCGATGACCTCGCGGTGTTGTCCCAACACCACATCGTGCACCACGCGGGAGGCCCGCCACCACCACCAGTTATCGGTGGGTACCCACGATCCGCTCACCGGTGCGGCGGCCAGGTTTTTGACGTCTATCCACTGCCAGAAGGCAGCCGATCCCAGGCCGCGCGTATGCATCACCTCCAATAGCCCCTCCAGGTTGCCGATCACGACTACGAAGATCGCTCCCAGTGCACCGAAGGCGGTGGGTACCCTGTCCCCGCTCCCCTCTCGTCGACGGTGACGACTCACCAAGTTGTAGGTCAGGCTGAAGGCACCGCTGGCAGTCAGCGCGAAGAGCAAGGCGATGGCCAGGTTGAAGGCCACCTCCGAGGGCACGCCTGTGAGCCTGGTCAGCACGGCCATCATCAGGTAGCCAAAGTAGTAGTAGCTGATCGCGAAACCGGAGAGCCACGGATCCAACGCAGGGAAATGCTCACTGCGAAGGATGGCGTTCAGAAAGGCGAAATCCATGGGCTTCTCGGTACCAGATATCTCCGGGTTATAAGCACGCACCAAAGCCCACAGGCCGAAGGCCACGGCAAAGACCAGCTCGTTGGTGATGATCAGGCCGAGGTTCTGCCTAACAAAGCCGGCGATCCTGGGGACCGCGAGCCTGAAGCCTCTGCCCGTGGCCCGCGCATCGGCCGACGCTTCAGTGTCGGATGCCTTGAGACAGAAGAGAACCGAGATCCCACCCACCAGCAGGATGACCAACAGAATGGCTATCCAGGTGTTGGCCAGGAAGCCAAAGCTGACCGCCAGCCAGAGAAGGTAGCTGGTTAGCAGAATGCCCAGCGGCTTCGCCAGAGCGTATCCTCTGTCAGGCAAATTGCGGAATAGCCGCCATGCCAGAGGCAGCGCCGCCAGCCCCATGATCTGAACGGCTATCCACCAACTGAACGCATAAGTCATGATTCCCTCCTGACCTGGAGGTCTGTGTATTCAGCGTAATCCTTGTTCCCTGCGGACCGGTTTCACCTTGTCGCGCTACTACTCTTTGATACTCCCCGAGCCTGAAGGCTCGGCTCCCCTGCCGCAACTGCCCCTCGTGTCTCGACTCGTCGCTCACACCATGCGGCACATACGCGCCAACTCTTTGGCGTCGGGGCCGACCCGCCTTTCTCTTTGCCCCGACCCTAGAGGGTCGGCTCCATTTCCAACTCGAGCCCGGAGACAAGTCTAGCTAGCCAGGCCTGTTCCTGTGGATTTCCTCCTGTCTCCTGATGTACCTCAGAACTGAATCCATCTTCTCAGGCGGAACATACCTGGACCCAAAGGATTTCGTCCACAGGCGGTTAGCGCCAACATCCATCCGTAGCGAATCGAATTCCTTGAAAATCTCCCCTGAAGTCCTTCCCTTGACCAACTGCATCCAGTAGGAGAGGTTCTCTTCCGCTCTCAGCCGAATGAGCATATGCACATGGTCAGGCATGATGAAGTACTCGATCAGGCCTATCCCCTTGTCCTCGGCTATTGTCTCGAACCAGAATGCGACTCTTTCTTTCACTGGCCCCACCAGGACTCCCCTCCTGGATTTGGAAGAGAAGGTGACATGGTACAACCCCGGGACGTATCTCTTCTTCTGTTTGGCCACTGGTTGTCTGTTGGCTCTACGGCTGCCTACGCCCGCGGTGCTCTCCTTGCCGAATCACTCCCGCAATACCTGGTAGATCTTGACCCCTGGGTTCTGATATACCAAAGCTAGATAGCCGAAGCCACGCAGGTCTTCGAACTTCTCCAGTCCTTCGTCTGGGTAGACTGTGCGCTCCAGTTGGCCGACATACACGTAGCTGATGTTCATCTTGGAGATCAGTTCTCTGGTTTCGTCCAGATCTGTGGTGCTGTAGAACGTGTCGGCGTCCCCGGACCGTTCCCCCACCTGCCAGTCGTACCGTTGCTCGCTCTGGTGGGCGCCGAGCAACGTGGGCAGGCCGGTGTAGCTGGCTACCTTCAAGCCGAACTCGCGGTAGTACGGCAGCGGGGCCTCGGCCACCACGGGCGTGCCGGTCACGTGCCGCAAGAGCCAGTTGATGGCCTCATAATCGCAAATGAGCTGGATGCGGTTGTTCTCGTCGGGCCAGGCGTATGAGCCGACGGTCATGAAGGCCGAGCCGTCCAGCGTGCCCAAGGGCGGTCTCGGCCCGGGGAAGCGATCGGTCACCCGCTGAGGTGTCCCCAAGAAGATGAAGATCGTGCTCGACAGGAAGAGAAAGACGAAGGCGCCCTTCCAGGCGTATCCCAGCCATCTCCGCCGTATCTCCGAGAACCAGCTCCACATTCTCGGCACACTCACCCCGGCCACCACAGCCAACAGCACCCAGGCCTGGGTGTAGAACTTGAAGATGGTATTCATGCGATAGTGGTCGCCTCCCTGTAGAAAATCCTTCAGGAACACCACCTCGCACCCCAGCAGAATGCCCAGTGCCATGAAGGCCAGAGAGGCGATGAACGACTGCTCTACGGGGGCCTCGCGACGCAGCACCAGCAAACCGAAGATCACCAACAGAGGAAACAGCAGCGCCAGGACCCACAGCTTGAGGAGCAGCAAGGCCACCACAACAAAGGCCGTGCCCGCCAGGAGGAGCAAGCCCAGCACATGGCCAGGCCCAAACCCGCGCACCAGGGCCTGATGGAGATCCAGGAGACGGGGCAACCGCGCTCCTCGGCGCAGGCACACTCCCAGGCAACGGAGAGGTCCCTCGCGAGGACGGCCCCATAGCAACTGGCCCCACATCAGGCTGGCCACCAAGAAGATGAAGAAAGCCCAGATAGTCAGGAAAGGCTCCAGTTCAGTGCGGCTACGAACCAGCCCCAAACCAACGTGGAGAGCCTGGTAATGAGTGAAGAAAGGCAGGTACAGCACTAGGCTAAGGGAGGCGGCTACGGCGAAGAGAACCAGCGCTCCCACAGCCCGCTCCCAGCTCCAAAAGGCCTTCCGCCCCAGTATGAACGCCGCCAGCAGAATGATGAAGTAGGTGGGCATGTCCCATGTGTTGATCACCGCCACCGCTCCCAAGGTCACCGCCAGCACGATCATCCCGGTCACGTTCTCCACGCTCCACGGTCGTGAGCCTTCCCCCATTCCCGCTCTGGTGAGAAAGCCGCGGGCCAGAGTGATCAAGCGAACCTTGGACAGTGTGGCAGGCTCTCCGGAGCCTCCGAGGGCACCCGTGGGGTCTCCTTCTCCCGGGGAGAGTGGTCGAGCCGAGTCGCTTCTCTCAACCACGCTCTTGGCGGCCAGAGCGATATTCAGCGCCAGAGCCAGCAGGAAGATGGTCACGGGTATGCCGATCATGTGCGGGTGAAGATCGGCGAAGAGGAAACTCCAGTGGGGAAACTCGTTGATGGTACTCGGGATGACGCGGGAACTCCGCCAATAGTCGAACCTCGGCATGTGCGCTTGACGCAGGAGGACCCGTACCAGACCAGGCATTAGCCTGACCAGGCCCTCCACGCCTGGAATGCGGCTTTGAAAGCTGAGCCCCCCGGCTTCCCCCAACTCCTCCGCCACCTGGACCATGCCATCCAGGTTGCCGATGAGAGCGACGAAGGTCATCGCCAACAAGCCAGCCAATCGTCGACGGGTCAGGTTGTACGCCAGAGAGAAGGCGTTCACCACCGTCAAGCCAAAGAGGAGAGGCACAGCCAGGTTGAAAGCCACTGACGGCACAATCCCCGTCAGCTTGATGAGGACAGACACCAGGTGCAGCCCATAATAGTAGTAGTTGATGTAGCCGCCGGCGTAGTAGGGGTCGTAGGGAGGGAAATAGGCGCTCTTGGTGATGGCGTTGAGGAAGGCGAACTCCATGCTCTTCTCGCCCCCATTCCACGGATGCCACAGATCCGGGTTTAGGAGCCTGATGCCTACGAAGAGGAGGAAGGCTCCAGCGAAGAGAAGCTCACTCAGCAGAATGAGGCCTTTACGCTGCCGCCACAGATGGAGCATCTCCTCCCTTCTGCGCCAGAAGAGGTACAGAGAAGCCAGACCCAAGACCAGGCAGGCTCCCAAAGTCGTCGGGAGGCTGTTGGTGAGGAGGCGATAACTGGCCACTATCCACACCAGGAAAGCTACAATGAGCAGCCCCATCGTCTTCGATAGCACATAGCCCCGGTCGGCCAAGCGGTGGAAGACCACGGTGGTCAATGGCAGAGCCAGAAGGCCCAGAACCTGCACCGCCAGCCACCATGTGATGACCGATAACAAGGGATGGGCATTAGCCAAGGGGTTCCATCCCCATTCGGCGATGACCGGCAGCTCATCCACCGGCCTGTCGAGAAGGAGAGTCTTGCCAGAGCGGCTCGCGCCGGAGTCCCCAGTGTCAGAAGGGCTCCTGCGGGGTTCGATCTGTAGAGCCTCATCGAAGAGGTCTCTGAACTCCTGATCGGTCAGTTGCCTGGTCTTGCCGAAGATGAGGACCTTGGGATGGTCATAGACGGTGAAGCTTTCGTCGGCAGCGTCGTCGTTGATGGAGAAGCCAAAGAGGCCAGGGTAGGAGGTGAAGGTACCCAGGAGTTGGTAGCCCAGTTGCTCTTGGAAGAGTAGCTCATAATAGCGCGTGGTGAGAGGATACCGCCAGGGCAGACGGGGGATGGAGCCATAGAGACGGTTGCTGGACAGAATGACGTAGTCGCTTTCACGCAGATTGTCGACGATGTGCCAGTACTTCTCCTCGCTGTCCGGCTCGTACAGGTTCATCTTCACCGTCTCGTACTCGCCGATGCTCCGAGACTGGCCGTCCACCAATCGACTCAAGGGTAGATCATCGTCCCAGTGCTCCACGGCCAGAGTGGAGCCTCGTGGCACGTTGCGGTAGATCCACTCCGAGGCCTGGATGCGGCTGTGGGGTCGGGAGTAGATGCTGATGAAAGCGAAGGTATAGAGCACGGAGCAAGCGATGACAAAACCGGTGAGCCCATACCAGATGGCCGAGGCTCGGCTCTCCTTGCCCACCATCCGGCTCTCCAGCCACTCGCGAAAAGAGAAGAGCATCTTGGCGCCCATGATGAGGAAGAAGGGCAACAGGGGCAGCATGTAGCGCATGAATTTGACCATGAAGCTCCCCGTGACAAGGAAGTAAGGTCCCACCCACGCCAGGAGCAGCAATTCCGACCCCTGCCGGTAGCGCACCACCCGCCAAAGGAAATAACCCAGGCCACAATAGGCTACGAGACCCAGAGGCAGGCCCATTCCCCAGAGGATGCTATGCTGTATCTGGTACAGAAAGGCCGGCGTGTTGATGTATTGTCTCGTATAGGGGTAATCGGCGATGCCCCGCACCATCCTTGCTTGCTCCGAGATGCCGGCCGAGAAAGCATCGAAATCCAGGATGGCGTAGGGCTCGGCGATGAAGAAGACCAGCGCGAACGTCACTGCGGTGAGCGCAAGGAGCATCAGGCCCCGCTTCAGGCCGGCAGCGTCCTCCTGCCTGAAGCGCAGCGTATAGGCGCCCAGAACGACCAGGAACAGGGGAGCAGCGCTCACCTTGGTCGCCAGCGCCAACCCCAGGGACGCGCCCATTAGAATGCTGTTCCTTCGTCCTCCCTGCCGCGCGAAGTCCAGGGCAAAGACGAAGAAGAGGAGCACGAAGAAGGTCAATAGTGCATCCACCGCGTAGAAGTGGGCCACCTGGATGTGGAACACCGTGAAGGTCACGAAGGCGGCGGCCAGGAGGCCCACCCGGCGGTCGTATACCCTTTTCCCTATCAGATAGGTCAGGTAGATGACTCCGGTGTCTATCAGGGCGGAGAGGACCCGTCCCACCAACGTGATGTGATCGTAGTCGGACATCCGTCGCAGCCCTTCCGAGAACTGAGCCGCAGCGGGCCACGAAGCGAAATGTGACGACAGGTTAGCAGGGATCGTAAGCAGATGAGAGGTCAGGCGGAGCATGTAGAACGGCAGTGAGCCATAGGCGAAGAAGCGGGGGTTAAGGGTGCTCGTCTCGGCGTCGAAGAAGTTCGGCTTCTGCTCTTCCGGTGTGGTCAGCGGGGGAGGTGCAAAGAAGCTGGGCCATTGGCTGAGAGGCGGCATCCCCAGGCGGGAGACCACCATGGTTATCTGCCGCTCATCCGGATGGAGGTGGTGATTATCGTCCCAGTTCACCCCGTAGAGCCGCAGGGTTGCGCCCACGATCAGGAGCAGTATCAACAGGAGTTGAAAGCGGTTCCCTTTTGATGGGCGATCGTTCTGCAAGAGGACTCCCCCGCACGGCGCGCCTCTGGGCGACGATCCCTCAAGACCTGTCTTGCCCTCCAGGATGGGGCGGCAACGTCGATATTCTATCACCGCCACTGGCCCAAAGCAAACCTTGAGGCCCTAAATCGTCGTTAAGTCGCACCGTGGAGGACCCACCCCAACTCCTAGTGCAAAGCCTATTGCCTGGACGGTGCGCATCCAAGCGAGCCCGCCCAAAGTCTCGATGCCACCACCCAGTCGGCACAAGGTCACTTTTTACATGTTTTACATATTTTACATATTGACCAAGAAACCATAAGGCATTGTTATCATACCTGTCATTACTTACTTCATTGGTTGTTTCGAGGTGGGTAAGAAATTTCGTAATAAAATCTTCAAGTGTTTTTCCTGTTTCTCCTTGATAAGCTTGCGTCTGTAATGTTCGTAAGTAATCACGAGGAGAAGAGCCTATTTCCAATTGTCTTCTGCCTCCTAATGCCTTTCCTCGGCCTTGTTGAGGCATAATGGGTAAACTTTCAACTAATCCCACAGACCAGCCTGGAACGGCACAAATACGTCCATTATTGACTACTTCTAATTTGGTCTGTCCCCGATGATTGCTTGAGTATTCTTGAGGAAAATATACAAGCTCGTCTGTATCTAGTGCCTGTCTTAAGGTATCCCAT
>Ga0209979_1000780_pt1 | contig 39148 bp, 41 predicted proteins | sample AnhtaG_FD_183114 | JGI IMG/M metagenome (GOLD analysis project Ga0209979, IMG submission 183114) | Deep subsurface microbial communities from Anholt, Denmark to uncover new lineages of life (NeLLi) - Anholt_01485 metaG (SPAdes) (version 2) | ecosystem: Environmental > Aquatic > Marine > Oceanic...
CCAGCTGGCTGGCCCGTCTGCCTTGCCCTCCCTTGGGTGCATCTTGATTATACCAGGCGCCGATGTACAATCAAGGGTGACATTTCTATTGACCAGTTAGGGTGACAGAATCACTGAACAACAACAGATTCAGAGCTCGTAGGCCTCGAGATCTTGCGCCAAGCGTACTGGCCCCTCATAGAACTTCCTCACCCTAGCGATGGTCCCCTCCGGATCCTGGGCCATGCTCTCCAGATAGTGGACCAGGATCAATTCTTTCGCCCCTGCCTCCTGGGCTATCTCCCCTGCCTGCTCTGGGGCGAGGTGGACCCTATGGGGCTCCTCGGCCGTACACTCCAAGAAGAGGAGGTCTGTCCCCTTGGCCAACTCCACCAGTTCCGCACACGGCCGGGTATCACTGGAGTAGGTCACCACCCTCTGACCGATCTTGGGGATAACCCTCACCGCATTCGTGGGACCCAGGTGGCGCACAGGGGTGGTATATATAGTGTATTCCTCGGTGTCTAGGAGGAGAAACCCCTCTTCTTGAGGGATGGGAACCAACTCCAAAGGCAGGGGCTTGTCCCAGAGGTCGAAGAGGCCGATGAGGGTCCGAGCGGCTCTCTGGCTGCGGACATCGGCATAGATATAGAAGGGTTCCTCGCGGCCCCAGAGCCAAAGTTCGTGGATGAGGGATGGCAAGCCGTAGATATGGTCTGGGTGGGCGTGGGTCAGGATCACCCCTCGTAACTTTCCCGGGTCTCCGCCCACCTTGAGCAACTTGTGGAAAGGGCTCCCCGCACAATCTATGAGCAGCCCTCCCCCCGGGCTGTCGAAGAGGAGAAAGGTGTTATCCCGGTTGGCGCTGCTCAGCGCACAGGCTGAACCTAGAACCACCATCCTCTGCCCCATCGGTCACCCTCCCTTAAGTTCCCTCTCCAATTGTTCGTAGAAACCCCTCACCACTTCATACCTCTCCCGTCCCATCTCCTTCCCTAGGGGCGTATTCATGCTCTCCACCATTTTGGCCTGGAGCCCCAGCCACTGGTGACCTTCCGCCAGGAGGGACTCAGAAGTCGCCTGGCCAAGAGAGGGACTCAGGCAGAGGAAGTGAACCAGGGAGATGGCGCCCAACTTGGCTAACTTATCGGCGTCCCAAAGGATCGCTGCCTCCAACGGTTCGACATGATGACCTCTGTAGAGGCCCACATGCTCGGCGATAGCCTGGCAGACAGCATCGATCTTCCCCTTTGGAAAGTCGCTCCTTTCCAATATTCTCCTGGCCTCTTCTGCCCCTTTCACGCCGTGTCCCTCCTCAACCATCTCAGCGATCCCCTCCTTGGCCAGGTCGTGGAGCCAAGCCGCGGCTCGCACTATCTCTAGGTCGGCTCCCAACTTCAAAGCCAACACCTCCGCTATGCGCACTACCGCCTTTAGATGTTCCAGGCGGTAGTTGAAGGGCGACTCCTCATCTGAAGACCGACCCCACGACTCCAGCGACTCCTCCCTGGCTCGCTCCGTGGCTATGGAGATGACTCTCTCTTGCCAAGAGGTTCGTTTCCCGCTCCCGCTCATCTACCCTCTCCACACCGAGTGCATTTTTCATCGGTCCCTTGGAGTATAGTTCCGAAAGGATAACTTGGCAACTGCAGAGTCAGAGCAGAGGCAAGGAGAGGATGAACTTGGCTCCTTGGCCGGGCTGGCTCTCCGCCCAGATCTTGCCGCTGTGGGCCTCTACTATCTCCTTTGCGATCGCCAAGCCCAAACCTAACCCTTCCCCTCCTGGTCGATGTTGCTCCAGGCGATAGAATTGGTCGTACATCCGAGAGCCTCTCTCGGATGTACTCCTGGGCCTGTATCCACCACAGCCACCTCGATCGCCCTCGGTGAAGCGAGCCTGGAGGAAAGCGTCACTCGCCCCCCCTGACAGGTGTATTTCAAGCCGTTACCCAAGAGGTTGACGAAGAATCGGACCAGCATATCAGGGCTCCTCTTACCTCGAGCAGCCATTCTGGCAGGTTAACCTCCAAAGATACTCCCTTCTTCTCCAGATGAGAGCGGAGATCTTCCCCGCACCGTCGCAGAATGGCCAGAAGGTCAACCGGGCTCTCCATCTTGGTGACCACTTCCCTCTCCACCATTTCCAGATAGCTGAAGGTCAAGGGGATCACCCTGGGCTGCCTCATATAACCGCCTCCTGCGCATCGAGGAGGGACTGGTAGAGGTGGCCCGGCCATCTTTGATGGCTAATGCTTAAGAAACTCCGCCATTGACAGAAAGAGAGAAGGGTGATATCATGGACATTGACCTCGGAGGGCCAAAGTGACCTTCGAACTCCTCTCCTCGGGGGGGTTCGAGGGGAAGATCGAGCCACATCGAGTCACCTGTAGGCCGGGCATGAGGGCTGAAAGGGATACCCATCCAGGGGAGGAGTTTGTCTTCATCTTGAAGGGCCAACTGGGGATTAGGGTGGGGGAGGAGGTTTTCACCCTAAAGGCCGGCGATAGCATCCATTACCAGGGCAGCCACCCCCACGCCTGGCGCAATGAATCGGGAAGGGAATCCATGCTGATTTGGGCCCTCTCTCCGCCCCTCCTTCCCTCCAGGGAATGGGGAGAGGGAGGCTGAAGTTATGGCAATGGCCGTGGGAACGGAGACCAGGGGAGAATATCGCCTCTTGGAACTGGCCGCGGCGGCCCGGAAGGTGGTGGAGGAGGCCATGCCGGTGAAGCCAGGGGAGCAGGTGGTGGTCACTGCTGACACCTCTAGCGATGAGCGGGTGGTGTGGGCCACGGCACAAGCGGCTTATGCCCTGGGTGCTACCCCCACTATCATCTGGTATGAGACCCTACCCAACCCTTGCTCAGACCCCCCTCCGCCGGTGGCGCGAGCCTTGACCGCGGCTGATGTGTGGATAGAGTTCGCCGTGGCCTATACCTTATACAGCAACGCCCATCAGGCGGCCATCGCCGCCGGTTGTCGGTACTTCTGTTTGTCGGGCATGGACGTGGATATGATGGTGCGGACCATCGGCAAGGTGAACTACCCCCTTCTGGAGGAGATGGCTGCTGCCCTCTATGAGCTCTCTCACCAGGCCAAGGAGATCCGTATGACCAGCCCAGCGGGCACCGACCTGGTGGTACAACCGGACCCCCAAGCGCCGCCCACCTTCACCCAGATGGGCGAGGGGGAGGGAGGGGGCTACTCTCAAATGCTGGCTGGACAATCTTGGTTTGTGGAGCTGCCCGATACCTTCCAGGGCACCTTGGTCTTCGATGGGGCCCTTTGGCCTCCCGCGGAATTGGGGCTATTGAGGAACCGGGTTGGGCTCACCATAGACAAGGGTCGCATCGAGAGGATCGAGGGAGGAGCGGAGGCGAAGATCTTCCAGCGATGGCTAGAGGGCTTCCATGATCGTTCCATGTACCTGGTGGACCATGCCTGTTACGGTTTCAACCCCGGGGTGACCCGCTTGACGGGACGCATCTTGGAGGATGAGAGGCTCTTCGGCTGCATGCAATTCGGCATCGGCCGAGCCCGGTTGGGAGCGCCCAGCCACACCGATGGCATCGTGACCAGCCCTTCGGTCTGGGCAGACGAGGTGCAGTTGGAGGATGAGGGGGTCTATGTGCATCCCCGGTTGGTTGAGTTGTGTCAACAGATGGGGGTTTCTGGATATTGAGGGAAAGGAGGTGAGGGCAGGGAGAGAGGTTAATCCGGACCGCCTAGTCCAAAAGCGCTGAGCAAAAGGAGGAAAGATGCTTGCCAAAGGACGTTTGTGGACCATCTTGAGTCTTCTAGTAGTGATGGCCATGGTGCTGGCCAGTTGCGCGGCTCCCACGCCCACCCCGCCACCGCCGGCGGAGGCCACTCCCACCCCGCCACCACCTGAAGCCACTCCCACCCCGCCACCGCCGCCTCCTCCCGAAAAGAGGGCCCTCAGGGCCACCTTTGCCTGGCCCACCTACATCGACCCTGCGGTGGGGTCTGACTTCTCCAGCACCTCCTCTCTGTGCAACCTGTATGACACTCTCGTCTTCCCCAACACCGAGGGCGGGGTCGATCCCCACCTGGCGGAGAGTTGGGAGGTTTCAGACGACGGCCTCACTTGGACCTTCCATCTCAAGAAGGGGGTCAAGTTCCACAACGGGAGCGAAGTGTCGGCCAGCGACGTCGCCTTCAGCATGAACCGGATCCTGGAGATCGGCGAGGGACTCGCCTATGTGTTCCTGGGCACCGTCGACAGGGCCACCGCCCTCGATGACTACACCGTCGAGTTCACGCTCGCCCAACCGAGCGGCCTCTTCCTCATCAGTCTGATCCGTCTCTACATCGCCGACGAGGAAGAGGTGATGGCCAACATCGTCACCCCGGGGCCCTACGGGGATAAGGGCGACTATGGCAAGGAGTACCTGCTGACCCACGACGCCGGCTCCGGGCCCTACAAGGTGAAGGAGTTCCCCCTGGAAGAGTACCTCCTGATGGAGAAGTACGACGACTGGCACGGAGAGTTCGCCGAGAACGCGCCCGACGAGGTTCGCTTCATCGCCACCACCGAGGCAGCCACCATCCGCACCATGATGTCGCGGGGCGAACTAGAGATCACCGACCAGTGGCAGACCATCGAGGCCCTGGGGGCGCTCGACGAGATCGAGGGCGTTGACATCGTCGCCTTCCCGGTCCTCACCGAATTCTACTACATGGTCCACACCCAAAAACCGCCCACGGACGACGTCCACTTCCGGCGGGCCATGGCCTACGCCTTCGACTACGATACCGCTGTGGGCCTCGAATGGGAGGGCACCAAGCAGTCGGCGGGGCCGGTCCCCGCCATCGTGGCCGGTCACAACCCGGATGTCTTCGTTTTCCACCGGGATCTGGAGAAGGCACGCGAGGAGTTGGCCCTGTCGCCGTATGCCGATGAATTGGACAAATACCCAGTAGATGTCCACTGGTGCACCGAGGTGCCTGCCGAGGAGAAGTGGGCCCTTCTCTTCCAGGCCAACATGGCCGAGATCGGCATCACCGTCAACATCGTCTCTACCCCTTGGATGTCCATGGTCGAGGAGGGGGGCTCGCTGGAGACCAGCCCGCACATCCAGACCACCTACGTCTCAGCCGATTTCCCCGAATCGGGTTCCCTGCTGAGGCTGCGCTACCACTCCGACGCCGCCCCCACCTGGTCGCAGAACGAGTGGCTGTTGGACGATACGTTGGATCAAATGATCGACGATGCCCTGACCACCGTGGATCAGGATGAGAGGTACGCTAAGTACAGGGAGTTGCAGGATTACATCGTCGAACTCTGCCCCTCTATCTTCCTGTACGACCAGGTTCAAAAACACGCTTGCCAGACAGCCTACGTCGATTGGCCTCCGGCCCGAGGGGAGGTCATCCCAGTGATGGGCTACACCATGTTCGCGCCCGTGATCGGGGTCACCGGGCCATAGGTGGTGCAGATGCGCTAAGGCCGAGCCCCTGAGGGGTCTCAGTGGGTCCCTCAGGGGCTTCGGCTGGATTTCTTATCGAGGAGAAGATGAGCTTCATTACTTTCCTTGTTCGTCGCGCTATACATTCCATCTTCGTGGTATTGGGTCTCTCCATCGTGATCTTTATCATCTCCCGGATCATGCCTGGCGATCCGGCGCGGATGGCCGTGGGCGCCAGGGCGCCCGAGTGGGTGGTTGACAACCTGCGGGAACAGATGCACCTAACCGAACCCCTCCATATCCAATACTATTATTGGCTCCGCGACGCCCTTAGGGGCGATTTCGGCATCTCCCTGGTGACACGGCGTCCGGTGGCCGACGACATCAAAGAGTTCTTCCCAGCCACGATGGAATTGGCCCTGCTCGCGGGCCTCATCAATGGGGCGGGGGGCATCATCCTGGGAACCATCTCCGCCTGGCACAAGGACAAGTGGGTGGACAACGTGGTCCGGGTCATCTCCTACTTGGGAGTGGTGACCCCCTCTTTCATCTTCGCCATCCTCTTCCTCCTCCTTTTCGGCATGACCTTGGAATGGATGCCAACCATGGGGAGGCTCAGCCCTTCGCTCCCCCGTCCATCTATCATCACCGGCCTCATCACCGTCGATTCTCTACTGGCTGGCGATTTTGCCGCCTTCTTTGACGCCCTCTGGCACCTCATCTTGCCCGCAGTGGCCTTGGGCCTGGGAGGGATGGCCCAAGAGGCGCGCATTACCCGCTCGACCATGTCCGATAACCTGACCAAGGATTACATCGCTGCCGAACGCTCGCTTGGCATCCCAGAGAGCGTGATCATGAGGAGCTTTCTACTCAAACCCTCGCTTATCCCCACTGTCTCCATCCTGGGCCTCGACTTTGCGGCCACGTTAGGCAATGCCTTCTTGGTGGAGTTGATCTTTAACTGGCCTGGGATCTCTCGCTACGGCATAAACGCCATGCTGCGCAAGGATCTGAACGCCATCTCCGCCGTCATCCTGATCCTGGGGGTGGTCTTCATCGTGGTGAACATCATGGTCGATATCATCGTGGCTAGGCTGGATCCTCGGATCCAACTGAGAGCAGGAGGGAGCGAATAGCCAGATGGTGCCAGCGAAACCCCTGGCCTCGGCCAAGAGGATGGAAAACCTTCGGCGTAATTGGTACAAGTTTTCCCGTAACCGGATGTCCATCCTTGGGCTCTTCACGGTCTTACTGGTGACCTTCTTGGCCGTCTTCGCTCCCCTGGTGGCCCCCCACCCGGAGCACGCTAGCGCTTTCGTCGATTTCGCCAACGCCAGCCGCCCTCCCTCTTTGGAGTACCCCTTCGGGACCGATGTGATCGGTCGGGATATCCTGAGCCGGATCTTCTTCGGCTTCCGCTTCTCGCTAGGCATGGGGGTAATCGTCCTGAGCCTGGTTGTGCCCCCGGGGGTGGTACTGGGGCTAGTGGCCGGCTATAACCAGGGGACATGGCTGGATACCGTGATTATGCGCATCACCGACATCTTCCTGGCCGTGCCGTCGCTGGTCCTGGCCCTGGCCATCTGCTCCGTTCTCACCCCCAACTTGTTTAACGCCATGCTAGCCGTCTCCCTCATGTGGTGGCCGTGGTACGCCCGCCTCGTCTACGGACTGGCCTCCACCTTGCGGAACGAGTTCTTCGTGGCCTCGGCCGAGACCATCGGGGCCAGCAAGTTTCACATCCTTTTCCGGGAGATCCTCCCAAATTGTATCTCGCCCATTTTCACCAAGATGAGTCTGGATATGGGCTGGGTCATCATCATCGGCTCCGCGCTCAGTTTCGTCGGGCTGGGCGTGCAACCGCCGCGGCCTGGCCTGGGGACCATGGTCTCTGACGGCTCCAGATACCTGCCCGAACAGTGGTGGATTTCGATCTTCCCCTCCCTGGCCATTGTGCTCGTCGTTCTGGGCTTCAACCTGCTGGGCGACGGCCTGCGGGATATGTTCGCGGCCGAGGAGGCATGAGATGAGCGTGGGTCCCCTGCTGGATATCAAGGACCTTTACGTTCATTTCCACGTTTTCGGGGGCACCCTGAAGGTCCTGGACGGGGTGAACTTCACCGTGTATAGCGGTGAGAAGGTCGGCCTGGTGGGGGAGACCGGTTGCGGCAAGACGACCACCATGAAGGCTGTCCTCCGTGTCCTGCCCATGCCACCGGCACGGATCCCGGGAGGGGAGATCTACTTCAAGGGACGGGACATCCTCAAGATGGGGGCGGAGGAACTGGGGCGGGTGCGGGGCGAGGGGATCTCCATGGTCTTCCAGGATCCGACAGCGGCTCTGAATCCGGTTTTCACCATCGGTCAACAACTGGGGGCGGTGGTTAGGTATTCGTTGGCGGGGGGCAAGAGGATCTCCAGGAAGGAGATCCACCAGCGGGCAGTGGTGGCCTTGAAGGAGGTTGCCCTGCCCGATGCGGAACGGCTGCTGAAGAACTACCCGTTCCAACTGAGCGGGGGCATGCGGCAGCGGGTTTGCATCGCCATGGCCGTGGCCGGTAGTCGGGAACTGATCGTCGCCGACGAGCCAGGTACCTCCCTGGATGTCAGCATCCAGGACCAGATCCTGCGGCTGCTTAGGAGGCTAGTGGAGGAGAAGAACACCTCCGTCATCCTCATCACCCACACCCTGGGGGTGGTGCGAGAGATAGCTGACCGGGTCTATGTCATGTACGCCGGCAAGATGGTCGAGGTGGCCACCACGGAGGAACTATTCTCGCGGCCGCTTCACCCCTATACCCTGGGGCTGATGAAGGCGGTCCCCAAATTAACCGGTGGGGGCATCGCCGATGGGATCCCAGGGCGAATCCCCGATTACCTCGACCCACCGGGTGGCTGTCGTTTTCATCCGCGCTGCGATCGGGCCATGGGGGTTTGTAGGCGGGAGAAACCCTGGTTCTATAGGGTGAGTGACGACCACGAGGTGGCCTGCTTTCTCTACCGGGAGGGAGGAAAGGGAAAGTAGAGAGCATGATGACCGATCTCTTGACCGCCACCGGGCTGAAGAAGCACTTCGTCATCGGACAGAGCGGCATCCTAAAACCAAAGCCGATCACTGTAAAGGCGGTGGATGGCGTCTCCTTCGCGGTGCGGGAGGGGGAGACCTTCGGCCTGGTAGGCGAATCGGGCTCCGGCAAGAGCACCGTGGCCTATACCATCATCGGGATGTACCAACCGACCGAGGGCAACATCACTTTCCGGGGGCAAAGCCTGTTCCAGGGGGATAAGAAGCGGTCATCGGCCGTGAAGAAAGAGATACAGATTGTCTTCCAGGATCCGGGTTCGTCCCTGAACCCGAGGCGAACAGTCAAGCAGATCGTGGAGTTGCCGCTCCAGATCCACCAACCAGAGAAGGATCCGTTGCCTAAGATCGTTCGACTGCTGGAGATGGTCGAACTGCCTCCGGATTACGTGCATAAATATCCCCAGATGTTGGGCGGGGGCGAGAAGCAGATGGTGGCCATCGCCAGGGCCTTGGCTACCAACCCCTCCTTCGTCATCCTCGATGAGCCGACCTCCGCCTTGGACGTCTCTATCCAAGCCAAGATCATCAACCTCCTCATCCGGCTTCAGGAAGACTTTCACCTCTCTTACCTCTTCATCACTCATGACCTGAGTCTGATGCGAAACGTGGCCTCCCGGGTGGCCATCATGTACCTGGGCAAGATCTGCGAGATCGCCGAGGCGGCCGAGTTCTTCCGCAACCCCTATCACCCCTACACCCAGATGCTCCTCTCTTCCATCCCCGTGGTCTCGGCAGCAGAGGAGGAGCTGAAGCCTAAGAAGATCACCTCCCGCGGTGAGATCCCTAGTCCGGTCAACGTCCCTAGCGGGTGCAGTTTCCACCCCCGCTGTCCCGAAAAGATGGATCTCTGTTCCATGGAAGATCCCCTCATGGTCGAGGTCGAGGAGGGGCACACGGTCCGTTGCCACCTTTTCAGCCCTGAACAAGGTGGCCTATGAGCGTGGCTTGGACAGCCACACTTTCTTAATGGGAGGTAGCTATGAAGCGGAGGATCTTGTACATTCACCCTGTAGGACCCGAAGGAGTCGAGGTGGAAGAAGGGCTTCAGTTCTTAATGAGCCGGAAGCAGGAGGGGACGGAGCTTACCATGGTCGCTCTGCCCCGTGGCCCGGAGCATCTGGAATACCGCTACTATGAGGCCCTGGTCTTGGTGGACATCTTGCACCTCATCAAAGAAGCAGAGAGGGAGGGCTTCGATGCCGCGGTCATCGGCTGTTTCTACGATGTGGGGTTGCAGGCAGCCCGGGAAGTGGCGGAGCGGATGGTGGTGGTAGCCCCTTGCGAAGCATCCACTCATATCGCCTCCACTCTGGGAGACAAGTTCTCCATCATCGTGGGCCGCAGGAAGTGGATTCCGGAGATGATGGAAAACGTGATAAAGTATGGCATGAAGGAGAGGCTGGCCTCTTTCAAGTCGGTTGACCTGGGGGTGCTTGAGTTTCACCAGGACGAGGAGGAAACGGCCCGCCGATTCAGGGAGGTCGCAGGGGAAGCCGTAGAGCGCGATGGGGCCGAGGTGATCATCCTGGGTTGCACGGCCACCTATGGGTTCTATAGCGAACTCCAGAAGGAGTTGGGGGTGCCGGTCATAGACTCCATGATCGCCGCCTTCAAAACCGCCGAGTTCGCGGCTGAACTGAAGAACCGACTGGGGTGGAGCCACAGCAAGATAGGGGCCTACGAATCACCTCCACCGGAGGAATTCACCCCCTGGCGACTGGAGGAGCAGTACGACTTTGGCGATATGAGGACCTGGCTGAAAGGAGGGTAAGAGACACCCTAAAGTCAGCCATAGATTTCATAGTGGAGGATATCAAGATGCTGAGAGTTGCTACGGATATTGGAGGTACATTCACGGACCTTGTGTTCGTGACCCCGGACGGTGAGGTCGTCACAGGCAAGAGCCACACAACCCCTGCCCAATTTGAAAAGGGCGTTATGGACGTCATCTCGGCCAGCCACATAAGTCCGAGTGAGTTCGGGTCCTTTGTGCACGGGACGACGATCGTCATCAATGCGATCACCGAGAGAAAAGGCGCCAAGGTCGGGCTGCTCACGACCGAGGGGTTCCGCGACATTCTAGAGATCGGCCGCGGCACCCGCCCCGACTTTTTCAACCTGGAATACCGCAAGCCCAAGCCCTTTGTGCCCCGCTACCTGCGCCGCGAAGTGAGGGAGCGCATCAACTACAAGGCGGTCAAGACCACGCCTCTGGACCTTTCCGGGTTGCCGGCCATCCTCAACGACTTCCGGGCCGAAGGAGTTGAGGCGATCGCCATCTGCTTCATCAATTCCTATGCTAACCCGGCCCACGAAGAGGCAGCGCTGGCCAAGGTAGAAGAGCTTTGGCCGGAAGTCTCCGCGGTAGCCTCGCACCAGATCACGCGCGAGTGGCGCGAGTACGAGCGCATCAGCACGACCGTGTTGTCCGCGTACGTGCAACCGGTCGCCCACCGCTACCTGGACCGCCTGACCAGCGCCCTCTACGATGCCGGCATGCGATGCACGCCATACATCATGCAATCAAACTGCGGTGTGAATACAGTCGAGAGCGCGCGCCAAATCCCTATCACCATGGTCGAGTCGGGTCCCGCCAGTGGGATCTGGGGCGCTGCGGCGCTGGGCCGGCTGATCGGAGAGCCGGATGCCATCGCCATTGACATTGGCGGGACGACGGTCAAGTGCGGGCTGATTCCGGGCGGCCAGGTCAGGCTAAACACCAACTACCAGATCGGCCGCAGCGAAATCGCGGCCGGCTATCCGGCGATGGTGCCGGTAGTTGACCTGGTGGAAATCGGCAACGGCGGCGGGTCAATTGCCTGGGTGGACGAATTTCAGAGGCTCCACGTCGGCCCACAGAGTGCCGGCGCCGTGCCCGGCCCGGTGTCCTACGGAATCGGCGGCACAGAAGCGACGACCACCGACGCGAACCTGGCGCTGGGTTGCATCAACCCGCACTATTTCTGCGGGGGCACGTTGGAGGCGGACATGGACGCCGTGGATCGTGCGCTGGATAAGCTGGCCGCGACCCTCAACACCAGCCGGCAGGAAGCGGCGCGCGGCATCGTCCGCATTGCCAACAACAACATGGTCAACGCTATCAAGCTGATCTCGGTCAATCGCGGCCATGACCCGCGCGACTTCACGCTGATCGCCTTTGGCGGCGGCGGCGGTATGCACGCCTGCGCCCTGGCCAAGGAGCTCGCCATCAAGAAGGTGGTGATCCCCAAGCAATCCAGCGTTTTCTCTGCCTGGGGCATGCTGCTCAGCGACCTGCGCCGCGATTACCTGCGGACCCAGATCGTTGACCTGTCAGCCGAGGGAGCAGCCATCCAGCTCGACGAGGCGCTGCGGCAACTCGAAGAGAAGGCGCTCCAAGAGTTCGCCGCCGAGGACATTGACCGGGCGCGGGTGCATTTCTTGCGCTATGGCCGATGCCGCTACCGGAACCAGGAACACTCTGTGGAAATCGTCCTGCCCGACGGCGACATTACGGCTGAGCAGATCGAGGCCATCCGCCAGCGCTTCGCCACGGACTATGAACGCGAATACACCTACACGCTGGACACCCCGGTGGAGCTGGTCGCTTATCACTTGGTCGCCGTTGCCGAGGTGGACAAGCTGAAGCCGGAGAAACTCCCGACGACGGGACGCAAGCTCGAGGATGCGGTCAAAATGCAGAGGGAAGTGGACTACGCCGAAGCCGGCATCCATCGGGCGACGATCTACGATGGCGATGCCTTGGAACCAGGCATGAATTTTGTCGGTCCGGCCATCATCGAAGAGTACGGTGCCACGACCGTGATTCCGCCCGGCCTGCCGTGTCATGTGGATGACTATGGTGACTATCACATCCGCACCACCCAATGAGGAGGATTGCCCATGAACGACAAATATGATCCGATTACGCTTGAAATCATCCAGAGCTCTCTACAGGCGGCTACTGACGAGATGTTCGCCGCTCTGCGCCGCACGGCTATGAGTGCGATCATCTACGAAGTGCTCGACATGGGCACGGGCATCACCGACAAGAACGGCGAACTGGCCGGTTCCGGGGCCGGCATCCCGGCCTTTGTCGGTGTACTGGACAAGACCGTCAAGCGGGTAATGAAAAAGTTCAACCAGCCGGGCGACATCGAGCCGGGCGACATCTTTATCACCAACGACCCGTACACCGGCGGCGTGACGCACCTGAACGACGTCGTGCTGACCATGCCGGTCTTTGCAGGTGATGAGATCGTTGCCTGGACCGCCAATATCGCCCACTGGAATGATGTGGGCGGCATGGTGCCCGGCAGCATGTCAACCGACGCGACCGAGATCTTTCAGGAGGGGCTGATCCTGGCTGCCGTCAAGCTCTTTTCCCGCGGCGACCCTATCCGGTCCGTGTTTGACATCCTCACCGCGAACTGCCGCATGCCCGATTTCCTGATAGGCGATCTGTGGGCTGGCGTGGCTTCGGTCCGGGTCGGCGAACGCCGTGTCCTGGAAATTGTGAACAAGTATGGGAAGGACGTTTTCCTTCATGCGGTTAAAGAGTACCTGGACTATGGCGAGCAGGTCACTCTGGCCGCGCTGAAACGCCTGCCGAAGGGCAAGTATTCCCTGGTCGAACCGCAAGATGCTGGACCGGACTACAAAGTCACCGTTGAGATTCGTGACGACGAGTTTATCATTGATCTGCGGGATGATCCTGATCAGGACAAGGGTCCCTTCAACATGAGCCGGGACGAAGCGACTGTGGCGTGCCAGATCGCCTTCAAGGGTATCGTCTCGCCAGAGAGACTGAGCAACGGTGGCACCTTCCGTCCCTTAAAAGTCCTGACGCGCCACGGGAGCGTCTTCGATCCGATCCACCCGGCGGCTCAGGGCATCTATTATGAGATTACCATCAGGTTGCACGATCTGATCTGGCGGTGCTTGGCCCAACACATGCCAGACCGGTTGCCCGCGGGCGGGTTCGCTTCAGTATGCGGCACGCTTTTTGGCGGCATCCATCCCGATACCGGCCGGACTTATGCAGTGATTGAGCCCGAGCTGGGCGGCTGGGGCGGGTCGCCGACCTCCGACGGCAACCCGGGTCAGTTCTCCGCGCTGCACGGCGAAACCTACAACTGTCCGGCCGAAGTGGCCGAAGCGCGCTACGGCGTGACGGTGGACTATCTCAGCTTCCACGACGAGGATGGCGGCGCTGGCTTCCATCGGGGCGGCAAGGGTGTGCGGATTGACTATCGCATCAAGTCCGACAATGCCTGGCTGACGGTGGCCTACACCCGCGACAAGGTGCCGCCGTGGCCCCTAAAGGGCGGCCAACCGGGTTCGCCCAACCACGTGCTGATCGTGCGAGCCAACGGTGAGACGGAGCGCTACGCGCTGACCAGCGGCTTGACCTTGAACACGGACGACGTCATCCGGGTCATGACGGGCACGGGCGCTGGCTGGGGCAACCCCTACGAGCGGCCTGTCGAGGCAGTGCAGAAGGACGTCAAAGACGGCTACATCACCCTGGAGATGGCGGAGAAGGATTACGGGGTGGTCCTGGACCCCGGCACGTTGGAGGTGATCCGTATCACCGAGGAGCGGCGCAAAGTCTCTAGTTGAGGACCCACCCTCTTCACTATCTCCCTGCCCCAAGCGCCGGTTGGGAGAGGGCAAAGCCCCCTCCCAACCGATTTTCACCCCGAGAGGCTAAGATGACGGTTGAGTACAAGAGGTTAGTTATGGCTGGCCTTCTCCGTTGGGTAGTGTTGAGCAAAGGGGGGGAAGTGACCACCTTCGCCTTCCTGGTTAAGGTCCATTACACAGTGAAAGGTCAGGGCAACGTCCTCTTCATCCGCAGTGACCTTTCGGGCGACGGAAGGGACGACGTTTTTGGAGTCTTTACCGACAACCCGGCCTTGGCCCGATACCTACGGGACGAGATCTTCAACTATACGGTCTTCGCCTTTCCACCTGGGCAGGGCTCCCCAGCGCCCATCGTGGAGGCCACCTTCGAGAGCATAGGTCAGGTGCCCCTCGATACGGTGGAGAGGATGGAAGCGGCGGATGGGACCACCTTCGCCTTGGCTTTGCGGGAGTTCGACCTTCCGGCGACCTATATACGAAGGGTGAGGGGGAACCTGATGGAGGTGGGGGCCTGCTCTAGGCCATCCCGTTTCTCCCTGGAGATCAACGGGATGACCCCGGTGGGCGAGCCCAGTGTCGGCCCCCTGGCGGAGGCCCCGCCTATCGGAGGGGATCTGCAAAACCTCTGGTATCTCTCCGAAGGTGAGGAGATAACTACTGCTCCCTAGACGAGCATCCCTCGGGGGGTGAGCCTATCTCTTTTCCCTGTCAACCTCCCAAGAGCCGCGCGCATCCTTGGGCTATTGCGGATAGGGCCTGTCTGGCAGTAGATTCACTCTATCATGCTTTGAATAGGTTTCGCAGAAGGAAGAAGAGATTGGCTGGCCGCTCCGCCAAGCGACGCATGAAATAGGGATACCAAGAGAGACCATAAGGGACGTATGTACGAACGCGATAGCCCTCGACGGCTAACCTCTCCTGGAGCCGGGGGCGGATACCGTAGAGCATCTGGAACTCGAACTCCTCCTTCCCAATACCCCGTTCCTCTACATACCTTTTGCACCAATCGACAATCCTCTCATCATGAGTGGCCAGAGCGGGATAGCCCCCCACCCTCCTCGCTTCCTCCGCAAGGAGCATCTCCGTCAACTTGATGAGGTTCTCGTCCACATCGTTCTTGCGGGGGAAGGCGATATCGGGAGGCTCGTCATAGGCCCCCTTGCAGAGCCGAGCATTCAGCCCCAAGGGGAGGAGCCTCCTCACATCCTCCCCGCTTCGGTAGAGGTAAGATTGGATAGCCACCCCCACGTTGTCGTACCTCTCTCGGAGCGCCCTGTGGACCTGAAGGGTCCTCTCCGTATGAGGCGAGCCCTCCATGTCTATGCGCACAAAATTCCCATACCTTTTGGCATGCTCTACGATCATCTCCACATTCTTCTGGCAGAAATCCTGATCGATATCCAACCCCATCTGAGTGAGTTTCAGGCTCACGTTGGACTCGACCCCTCCTTCTTCGATCCCATCTAGAACCCTCAAATACTGCCGGGCGGCCTCGCTGGCCTCCTCTCGGGAGGTGATGCTCTCTCCCAAGTGGTCGATAGTGGCCAGCAGTCCCTTTCGATTCAGCCCCCGCACCGCCTCTATAGCCTCCTCCAGGGTCTCGCCGGCCACGAAGCGGCGGGATATCCGCCGGGCGATGGGGAAACGAACCACGAACTCCCTCAATCCCTGGCTGCGAGAAAGGGCTAAAAAGAGCCGTCCTAACACTGCACCCTCCTTAAGCCTTACTACCTCTCCCTATCGGGGAAGCGATCTCAAAACAAAAACGATTATAGCACAGAGGTATGGTGGCGTCTATCCCCACCAGTAGGTAGTGGTCGATTATCAGGGGCGTGGCTATTTGATTCTGATGCTCGCAGAGACGCTTGGTATTGACTTGACGTAGATTTCATATTATCTTAGTTGTGTCTCACCCCAGTTCGCTACACCCGTCTTTGCGGTAGCTCATCTCTCGGGAGGCTTGAAATGGATGCTCTAGAGGCTATTAAAGGGAGAAGAAGCATCAGGGAGTTCACCGATGACCCCATCTCTGAGGAGATCTTGGCTGAGATTCTGGATGCGGCCCGATGGGCGCCCTCGGGAGGCAATCGGCAGGGGTGGCGATTCGTGCTGGTGACCGACCCCCAGGTTAAGGAGATGATCAGGAAGGTATCCCCAGGCATCTTCGCCCTGCCCGCCGCCTTTATCGTCATTTGCATGAAGAAGAAAGCGGGAGCCCGGGCTTGGGACGAGTGGCTTTATGCCGCTGATTGTGGCATAGCGGCTCAGAATATCATGTTGGCCGCTTTCTCTTTGGGGATCGGCACCTGTGTGGTGGCCTCCTTCGCCAAGGAAGCCCTCCGGGAGATCCTGGAGGTTCCGGAAGGGATCGAGCCCTCCCTCATCGTCACCCTGGGCCACTATGAGAGCCTCCCGGAGGCTCCGGAAAGGAAGCCATTGAAGGAGATCGCCTTCCTCAATCGCTACGGGGAGGAGTGGGGGCAATGAACCAGACCAAGGTGCTCAGCGAAGAAGAGGCCTTCGAACTTCTCACCTTCCTGGTGACCAGCGCCCGAGGCTGCGTAGACGAACCGGAGACCTATGGCACCTTCCGACTCATCGATGCGGCTAGCCGGCTCCTGGACTTCCTCCTCAAGAGCGAAGAGGTTGAAGATAGGGAGTTCTACAGCCATTTGAAGGAAGAGATCGATGAGAAGAAACTGTGGCTGATGACCGATGAGGAGGCTTATTTCAACTTTCTAAGCGAGGTGACTCGCAAGGTGGCCCAGCGGTTGAAGAGGAGGGCTGAAAGTCAGGGGGCGTGACATATTTCACTTCCACTTTTGGACAAGGTATTGTCAGCCTTGCATCTTTACCGGGCATGGTTTCTCAACTATCAAATAGTCCAGCGAGGGAAAGGGCGATCTCCGAATTGGATGGGACTAGGCGTTATCTCCTACCCCTGCTGTCCAGTCATATCCCTTGCTATCCGATCCAGATTCATGGAGGCTGACTGGCCCCTCACAACCTCTTGACAACGAAACAAGAGCCGATGTAGTGAAGACGGTAGGCACCACTATTCTCAATAACAGGTGACTGAAAATCAAGGTGTCTCCAGTCCGATTCCGGGCTTAGGCATCTACTCGCGGGCGCGCGAGGGTTACCCGCTTTTCCTGTGGTATAATGGCTCTGCTGGCGGCAAGAAGCGCCAATAGTAACTTAAGAGAGGATCTCATGGCTCGGCCAAAGAGGGAACTGATCGAAGAAGGGGTGCTCAGCATGTTGCGGGTCAACATGGGGCTGAAGGAGGGAGAGCGGCTGCTGGTAGTCACCGACCCTCCCAACCTGGCCCATTGGCAGGAGGCAGACCCTTCGGAGTTGATGAGCCAACTGGAGCGCTCGATTTTGGCCAAGATGGTGGCGGAGATAGCAAAAGAGGCCTTCCCCCACTCCACGGTGGGATTTTACCCTTACCCTTCGGTGGGGATGCATAGGGGGAAGCCAGGGGAAGCGGTAGCGGAGAGGATGTGTCAGGCCGACGTGGTCATCGCTATCACCAACCACTCCCTCTCTCATACTGATGCCCGAGCAGAGGCCACGAAGGCCGGGGTGCGCATCGCCAGCATGCCTGGTTTCCTGGCCCGGATGTTCTACCCTGGTGGGCCCATGGCCGTGGACTACCATCAGGTGGCGGCCGACACGGAGAGGCTGGCCGAATTGATCACCGCGGCTCAGAGGGCTATAGTCCGCTCCCCGGCCGGGACCGATATCCGCTTCAGCCTGGCTGGTCGAGGCGGGGGAGTGGATACCGGCCTCTGCACCGCCAAGGGAGCCTGGAGCAACCTCCCCGCCGGGGAGGCCTATACCGCCCCTGTGCAGGGGACGGCTGAGGGGATCATCATGGTCCAGGCAGGCTGGTATCCCAACCTCACCGAGGATGTGACCCTCCACTTTCACCAAGGGCTGGTAGTGCAAATCGAGGGCGGGGGGAAGGCAGGGGAGAGGTTCAAAGGGCTGCTCAAATTGGAGAGCGAGGAGGAGATATATAAGGCCCGCCGCAACCTGGCTGAGTTGGGCATCGGCACCAACCCCAACGCCAAGCAGCCCGATAACGTCTTGGAGGCGGAGAAGATAAAGGGCACGGTGCACCTGGCCATCGGCGATAACTCCCATATGGGAGGCACGGTCACCGCTGACCTCCACCAGGATTTCGTCATCCCTGAGCCCGATCTGCTCCTGGATGACAAGTTGGTCATCGAGGGCGGGGAGTGGAGAATATGAGTCAACATGACGTGAAGCCTCGCTTTTCTCGCTAACCCCTAGCGCCCCTTCATCCTCACCTCTATGGGGACGTAATCGATGTCAAAGCCGAAATAGCGAGGGCCAGCAGCGCCCAACCCCCTCTCGGAGCGAAAGGCCTCCAGCCCCTTTATCCCGATGACTGCCACCTCTTGACCGGCCTCAAGGAGAGTGTTCGTTATCCCCTCCCCGCTCTTGCGGTCCACGATCACCACCAAATCAGGGCTGGTCACGAACGGCTCCTCATCCAGCCAGAGAGGTGGTTCTCGTTCTTGAACCACACCTTGAAGGTATGGCCCTTGAACTCCCCTTTGCCCTCGTTGTTCGTTCTTCGCGAGGGGACCCCCAAATCATTCGTTTCAAGTCGCTGTCTTTTGACCGAAGCCGCGTCTACTCAGGTCGTGGCGCGACCTGAGCATATCTGACCTGGAATAGCCTGGCGCGGAGGAGAAGATGTCGCGTGGGCGGGGATGCCTTTTTTTGAGATATTGTATTTTTACCGATTATTAACCCCGTTTTTACCCCAGTTGAACGCCTAAGTGGGATATTTAGTGAAGAAACTTCTGGGACAGAATCTAAATGACCTCACCAAGGGGTAATAAGATATTGGCCGCCGGAGCGGATCTGGCCCTATCAGAGCAGATCAGGGTTGCACTAGAAGAGAGAGGTTACAGCCTTAAGAAGGCATCCTCTCTGAGAGAGGCCGTTCAGAACCTGGCTCGCTATTCGCCGGATCTAGTTTTGGTTGAAAGCGGAATGCTGTCCACGCAACTGAACGGTCGGGAAACCTGTCGCCGCATTCGAGAGGTATCTGACGTCCCCATCATCGTCATAACCGATGGGACCGATGAGGAGGATCCCTTGAACTGCCTGCGAATGGGAGCGGATGACTGCCTAGTCCAACCTCTCATCCCAGAAGAACTAGTCGCGCGTATGGAAGCCCTGCTCCGTCGCAGAGAATGGTCGTCTTTGGCCTCCCGGACCCCTCCATCGCCGACGTCTTCAGCACGATCATGAGGCAGATAGAGCAGCCGTCGCAGATCCTCTTCCTGAGCCGCTTCCGCTAACACGATGTGACAGCTCTTGGCAAAGCGCTGCTCACCTATTGATGCCCCTTCTTACGCTTCTAGAAGCCCCCTCTGTGGCGCCGCTCGATGGGCTACTTCTCACCCTCAGACGTCTTTCCTGCCCCGATTCATCCTCGTCTCCTCCATGCGGGCCGAAGACGCGCCGCGAGGGCACTCTCGGGTAGTATCTCTGCCAGTCGGACCCATTCTCCGATCACGCGCGACGAGTAGTCGACCTTCTCGAGAGCTTCGGGGAGGAGCTTCCCTCAACCGTAACTCCTTCTCCACGAATCCCTTTTCTTGGTCGCTCATCGCTCCTGCGGGGTCATAGTTCCGTGTGCCAAGAAACTTGGCCAGCTCCTCATCGGAGTGAAGGCCTCTTTTGACTTGTCCCTCAAGAGCAACTTCCCTATATGAACCCCTGGATTCCCCCGAAGAGTTCGGCGGCCCGGATGAGTTCCCTTCGTCTTTCTGAACTGGGAGCATTCTTGATCGCCTCGATCATCTTCTCTTTGGTAATGTCGTGAACGCCAACTTCCTTCTTCTCATAGATAAGTCCCAACTTCTTCGGCATATCTGTCAGCGTCCTATTGATCGAGATGATGACGCGCGTTTCATCTCTTGCCTGAGCTCGAAGCTTGCCAGCCAAGCTCACCAATACCTCATGCTGAATGATAAGTTCACCTCGGCTATTCACGGATTGCTCGGGGTCCTGGAGTAGTTCATCGACCTCAGCAATCAGTTCTTGTACCCGAACAATCCCATCGCTGACTTCTTTCAGCCTCCGATGAGCTGGCTTGGAGATTACGCTATACGAATCACGGAGCTTCTGGAGGGTCTCGTTGACTATGGACTCAGGGCCGACCTCCTCGAGCTTGGCCCTCTTCTTCAGCGCCTTAATATCGCTCCAGACGGTGTTTTCAGTCGTATGCTTGAAGGCCTCTTCTTTGCGCAGTTCCTCGGCGATATTGGCGGGGGATAGACCGCCAAGACGAAGTTCGAGGACTCGTCCTCGCCTCTCTTCAACAGCTCTCCTCGACATATGATTCCTCTTCTTCGTAGCCACTATCTTCTCCTATCTCCTGGTATTCTACATGGCAATCTGCTCAGGGCGACGTCTTCAGCAGGATCACCAGAGGCTTGAAGGATGGAAATGGTCTGCCCGCCTCCCTCCCCTAGCGCGAACGTGATAGCCCTGGGCAAAGCGCTGACCCCTTTCTGATCCCCTTCCCGCCCTTCTAGAGGCCTCTCCGCGGCGTTGGTTGATCGACAACTTCTCACGCTCAGACGTCCTTCCCTACCCCGATTGATCCTCGTCTCCTCCATCTAGGCCAAAAACACGTAGCCAGGGCACCCTCGGGTAGTGTCTTTCTGCCAGCTGCACCCATTCTCGGATCACGGGCGAGGAGTACTCGCCCTTCTCGAGGGCTTGGTAGAAAAGCTGCTTTTTGTGCTTGGGGAACTCGTCATTCCCCAACTGGGAGTTCACCCGCGAGATAGCCAGGGAGCGTACTTCCTTGTAGGCAGCCCATACTTTTTCCATCCGTCTGCTCAGATCCTTCCGAAACATTACCCCCTCCCGTCCTGAGGATCCAAATCGGCGCCGCTCCCGCCCTGGGACTCATTTCCCGCGGCGATCCCTCTGCCCACAGCTCGAAGCGCGGACACCGACAGGACACCTCACCGTTGACCGGAAGCCCACCCTGCTATGCTCCCTCAGATAGAACCATATCGCCCTGCCGGACCCAGGAATGGACGCAACTCCACATTCAAGTCACTTCGCCCGCGGATAGGCCAAGAGCCAGGTTTCGTGTCCCACGTTGTGGAAGCGCTCCATCTCGCTGAGTCTCCTCTCGAGCACCTTTACCTCGTAGAGTCTCAGGAGAAGACCGACTCCGTAGAAGATGGAGGTCCCCTTGCGCGGGCTGGGTTCGAGCCCTCGCAGCTCGTTGAGCTGCTCCGTCACGAGTTGCACGATGCCCTCGATGGTATCCAACCCCAGGGGCTCCACCTCTTGCCACTCCGATCCCGATCTGCCTTCGCTACTGGCCAGGCCCCCTGCGCTCTGCGCCTGCTTCCGCTTGGCCGCTTGGCTCGGGTCGTGGAAGAAGCAGAACTTTGATCCCGTGAGCGCTGGCGCTCCACAGCTTTTGCCGTTGGTGTTCTCGAACTCACACTCTGCCATGTCGCCTCCTTACTTGGGGGGTGGGGGTTACTGAAGTAACCTCCACCGCATCCGACGTCCCTGCCCCCTCAAAACTACGTCAGACCAGCATGTGGGCTTCTCCTGACAACTTGCTCCTCCTGCTTCTGTGGCCTTTGAATGCGCTTGTGCCTGCGCCTCTCTAGCAGGGCAGCCCTCGCGGTAGAGTGCGCTCCTTCTGGAGCTTCACCTTCGTCAACTAGAATATGGTCGTACCTTTCTCCCTGGACTCCACCAGCTGTAGGAAGGCCAGGTGAATCCCTCTTTTCAACCACTATCGGACTTCCTCTGCTCATCTGCCCCCCAAAAAAACAAAAAGGGCCCCTCGCTTTCTCGAGTGCCCCAGTTTACTGGTCGCAACCCAGGCTATTGGTTAGCCTATTCGTTTGTTAACGAGGATTTCCGCTACTTCAGAAAATCCCTCAAATCCTACACCAATAACATAGGATTTCGAGCCTTTTGTCAAGTGGTGCTTGCGTTCACCAAGTGGTTCCTGGGCTTCTTACCCGGGAATACGCGATATCCCAGGGTAGGCTCACCTCCTCATTCCTCAGCGACTAATTATGGCTCCCTTCGTTCCTTTTGACAATATCTTCTGGGCTCAACGACGTGGAAGCAGAATGGGAGGCGTTCCATCTGCTCCACCTTAGACTACCCTCCTCTGCCACCACCCCTCCCAATCTTCTGGGAGCTGCTTCTTCACCCTGAGTTTCAAGAGGTTATTAGCCCCTTCTCGGCTCCAACTCTTGCCCCCCTTCTTTAACCTCCTGCCGATGATAAGCTCGAAGTTCTTCTCCATCGCTCCACTCCCCACCACTAGCACCTCTTGGGCCTCCACCTTCCCCCTCAAACTCCAAGAACCATAGAGCCCCTCCCAATTATCCTCCAGGTAGTCCAAGAGTTCATCTAGCTTCTTGGCCTCTTCCCGGATCATCCTAGATTTTGCAGAAAGGGGAGAGTGATCAGTGGAAGAGGACTTGCAAGTCCGCTCCAGAGAGCCTAAGATGGCTTCAAAGAGGACGTTTTTTCCACTATTGCACGCTTTGAATCCTGTTTTCCTACGGTTAGGCGCTGCACCAAATGGGTGAATAGGAGGGGACGGTGGGAGGCGACTGGAACAGGCGGATAGACTACGACTTCAAGGCTAGGAGCCTCACTGCCAATGGGGGCTTCCTGCTCTTTGTAAGGTTCCTCAAGTCACTAGGGTTTGACAAAGTGGTCAAGGCTCATCTTGAGGTCAAACGCTCCCGCCGACGCTACAGCACTGTGGAACTATTCACCTGCTTGATTTCCATGATAGTGCTCGGGGTCGAACGCATCAGCCACCGTGACTGTCTTGGTGAGGACAGAGCCTTTCTACAGATGCTCAGACTGGAGAGATTCCCCTCTGCCTCAGCCCTCTATCGCTTTTTGAGGGCCATGTATGTCTTCAACATTGGACAGATGGCACGCATCACCACAGACCTGTTGCACCAGGTGAACGGGGCCTTCGATGGGTTGAGGGAAGTCACATTGGATCTTGATAGCACGGTTCTCACGGTCTATGGCAAGCAAGGGGGTGCCCGGGTGGGGTACAACCCCCACAAGCCGGGGAAGCGCAGCTACCATCCCCTCCTTTGCTTCATTGCCGAGACCGGGGATTACCTCTACGGCAAGCTGCGCAAGGGGGATGCTGCCTCAGCCACTGGGTTAATCCCCTTCTTCAAGAAGTGCCTGGGTCGCTTGCCGCAGACGGTAGAACGGATTCGGGTGCGTGCCGATGCGGGGTTCTACTCGGGGGCTTTCTTTGACCTTCTGGAGGCGAGGGATATAGGATATGCCGTTCCGGCCAGGGTGACAAGGCGGCTGGGACAACGTCTGACGCCGGTGAGTTACGCACCTGTTGCGGCGGACATTGAGGTAGGAGAGTTGGACTACCAGGCCACAAGCTGGGACAAGGCACGGCGGATGGTAGTCATTCGCAAGAGGCTAACCAACAGGCCAGATCCTCAAATGCCCCTCTTCACCTTGGAGTGCTACAGCTACCAGGTGATCGCCACCAACATAACCGACATGCCACCTGGAAAGGTCTGGGAGTTCTACAAGGGCCGGGCAGTGATCGAGAACCGCATCGAGGAGGTCAAGAACCAATTCAATCTGTCCAAGATCCCCTCCTCGGACTACATGGCCAACGCCTGCTACTTTCAGATGGTGATGGTGGCCTATAATCTGACCAACTGGTTTCGGAGGCTGTTGCTGTGGGGGGAGTTGAGAAAGGCTGAGGTGGCTATCCTGCGCAGGAAGGTCTTCACCATTGCCGGGAAGCTGGTTCGGCATGGGCGTGGGGTGGTGCTCAGCCTAACCCGGGCCTTCCCGAGGCAAGAGATGTTTGAGAGCGTCCTGGCCCGGGTGGGGGAGGTGTCCCTCCAAATTGGGTAGGGGCAGACGGCTGGAGGAGGGAGTACGGAGCCGCAGGAGATGCGGCTATGGTGCAGGTGCGTCTTCGACCGAGGCGATGAAGGCAAAAGGGCCATACAGAGGGTGTAGGAGGACCTTAAAGCTTGGGGAGTGGGGCTCCAAGTGCTGCTGTTGGGGTTGATGGTGTCTTGGTTTTGTGGTACACTGGGGGTGAAACACTTGGAGTTGAGAGTCTGGCGTCTATCTGCAAAATGTGGGTAGCACAAGGGCTCGTTTTGGTCAACCTGAGCGAGCGTTGTTGTTTGCTTGGGACCACTCTCCGGTGGCACAAGCGAAGTTCGCCTTTTTGCAGCTTCAACCCAGATCATACGAAAGTGACTTCGTATGTTACACCGTTGTGCGATATGGCGTGGCTATCCTCTTGTGCCACGCCAGCCTGGGTACGGTGATGATCTCAACCACAATGGGCACCAGTCCGTTGTCCATTCAATCAGATGTTGTAGGAGAAGGAGCAAGCAATGAATTCACTCCTGCGTTTTAGGATCAATAGACCTACAGTCGTCCATGCGACCATTGATAACGAAGTTATCATAATCGCACTGGACACTGGCAATTACTACAGTTTGGACAAGGTGGGTGCCGACATCTGGGGCTTCGTCGAACTCGGTGCTACTGTGGGTAAGATCCTTGAAGGGATTACTCATCGATACGAGGGCAGCCGCGTAGACATAGAAAACGCCGTACGTCAACTGATCGCCGAATTGCAGCAGGAGAATCTCGTTGTCCCTGATGAAACGAAGGAGCCTGAAAGTATCAGAGGGCTTGAGGTACGAGTTGAAGCCAAATCAGAAACAGAAAGGCCTAGTTTCGAAGCCCCCATCGTTCACAAGTATACTGACATGCAGCAACTGCTGTTGCTGGACCCAATCGGCGATGTTGACGAAACAGGCTGGCCCAGTGTGACACCGGATGCTCCTGCGAGCGGTGAATGACCGTGAGAACTGATCTAACCCACAAGACCACGCTTTCGCCCGGCGCGCAGCACACCGAACCTGTCACCTTCTTCCAGGAGGTCTACCAGGCTTTTCGACAAGCGGAGCGGGCTGTCGGTGGACCAGTCCATCGGTTTTATGAGATTGGTGGGTATACCATCTGCCTGCGCTTTGCTGGTTCTGCACTAGTACCACGCATTACCCCAGCGCTTGACCATTTGGCATGCGAGCCTTCTGAACCTCCGTCGCTAACCGTGTGTTTGTGGGACAGTGCATCGACTGGTACGAGACCGCCGCCGCCCCCCTGGTCAGCTTATGACTACCTCGAGCGCGGAACAATACGAGGTTACAATACCGATCGTATCCGGACAGCCTTCCAGGCAGGAGCTGGTGTGCTGAACATATTCGATAATGCCCTGCGAAGGGCCATTTACTGGCTTCGCGATGCCTCGGAGCATCCCACGTACATGACTGGGTCACCTTTGCTCACAATTCTGCACTGGTGGATGAGCAAGCACGGCCGTCAATATGTTCATGCGGGTGCTGTGGGAACGTCCACAGGCGGGGTTCTGTTAGTGGGAAGAGGTGGGTCGGGAAAATCCACGACCGCCCTTGCTTGCTTGAAGACGGAGTTGCTCTACCTGGGTGATGACTACTGCTTGCTCGATATGACCTCGCCCTATTGGGCGTACAGTCTGTATAACTCGGGCAAACTGGACGCAGCCGGTCTGCAAATGCTACCGCATCTCTCGCCAGTTACTACCAATGCAAAGCGCGACTATGCTGGAAAGGTACTTCTTTTCGTTCATCAACTCCACCCGAAAAGGATCATCAAATGCTTGCCGGTACGCGCGATTCTGGCCCCACGGATTACTGGTCAAAAACACACTGGGCTAACGTCTGCTTCAGAGGTGGAGACGCTCCGAGCACTAGCTCCGAGCACGATATTCCAACTCTCGGGGGCCGGGCATGACGCGCTTCAGTTCATGGGTGAGCTTGTCAAGCGACTACCGTGCTATCATCTGGAACTTGGCACAGACCTTTCTGGAGTCCCGAATGTGATCTTGGACCTGCTGTCGGAACTGTAGGCGATGCGCGTTCTATTTTGGTCATATGTATTTTGGCCGGACATCGGCGGAATCCAGGTCGTAAGTACACAACTACTTCCAGCATTGATGGAAAGAGGACACGAGTTTATGGTAGTTGCACAGGGTAGTTCCGATTCGCTTTCTGAAGAAGATTATCGTGGTATTCCTATTCATCGTTTCCCGTTTGATGCAGCACTGCTTCGCCGAGATATGAGTGAGCTCGGAGCCATTCTAAAAAGCGTCGCTGATCTCAAGCGCACCTTCAACCCTGACTTGATTCACTTGAATACAAGTGGGCCCGATGTTTTTTTCCATCTTCATACGAAAGATAGCGTCCCAAGCGTTGACCTGTTCACAGTACATTTCTTGCCTCCGACAACGCTTGATGAGAACAGCCTTCTCGGGCGCTGTCTCAAGTCTAGTGACTGGGTTGCGGCTGTCTCGCAAGCGATGCTTGATGATGCACGCGGCAGTGTGCCAGAGATTGGAAACCGATCCTCACTGATCTACAATGGCTTGCCAATGCCTCCTCTCCGGCCCGCACCATTGCAGTTTGATGGTCCGCGCATACTATGTTTGGGGCGAGTTGTTCCGGAGAAGGGATTTGACACAGCATTGGATGCGCTTCCTGCAGTGCTTGAGCGCTTTCCAGATGCACGTCTCTTAGTTGCTGGGAACGGACGTGCGATGCCGCACTTGAAAACCCAGGCTGCGCGACTCGGTGTCCAGGACTGCGTTGAGTTTGTCGGCTGGGTAGACCCTGAACAGGTACCAGAACTCATAAACATGGCGACGGTTGTCGCTATGCCCTCACGTTGGCGTGAACCCTTCGGGTTGGTGGCTCTGCAAGCAGCGCAAATGGCTCGGCCGGTTGTAGCAGCACGCGTAGGAGGCATACCAGAGATCGTCATCCATCAGCAGACTGGATTGCTTTTTGAGCCAGAGAATAGTACTGCGTTGGCCGAGCAAGTCGTGTTCTTGCTTCGAAATCCCGCGGAAGCAACACGGATGGGTTGGACAGCTCGTAGGCGAGCGCAGAACGTGTTCGGGCTAGAACGGCTTGTGGATTCCTATGACGCCCTCTATCATCGACTTCTTGGTACTGCGTAGTTGCAAGATAGTGCAAAGGAGAGAACGCTACGGATCAACCACTCGTGAGCGTGATCATCCCAGTTAAGAATGCTGAACGATACCTAGCGGAGGCCATTGACAGCGTACTGGAGCAGGACTACCCATCCTATGAGATCCTTGCCGTCGATGGTCAGTCGATCGACAATACAGAGAAGATCGCGAAGTCCTATGACTGTGTCAGCTACATCTACCAAGACACCAACCCTGGTCTGGCGTATGCCCGTAACGTTGGTATCGATTCTTCAAGAGGAGAGTACATCGCCTTTCTTGCCGCCGACGATCTCTGGACTCCTGATAAACTCAGCACCCAGGTTGGCTACATGATTCGTCATCCTAATGTGCAACATACGATCACAAGAGTCAAATTCTTTCTCGAACCCGGTTCTTCTATACCTCCTGGATTCAAGCCACAGTTACTGAACGGTGATTATGTCGGCCCAATGCCCGAAGCGTTGGTTGCACGGAAATCTTTGTTCAGGACACTGGGGAATTTCAGGCCTGAGTTTGGCATCGTAGAGGACGTAGACTGGTTCGCTCGCGCTAAAGATGCTCGCGTGCCAATGGCGATCATTGACAAAGTGTTACTTCACAAACGAGTACATAGTAGCAATCTTGCATACCGCCCTCAAGAAGCCTTGAATATTCGAGTGGGCCTAGCACGGGTGTTGAAAGAATCGATTGATCGTCAACGGAATCGAGACGCAGAATCAAATCATAAAACATAGAACACGACGTTGCGAGGAGTTGATCAAGTGATTGAGGGACCTTTAGTTAGTGTGATGATTCCTGTCTACAACGGCGAGCGCTATCTGGCAGAGGCCATCGAAAGCGTGCTGGCGCAGACCTATCGGCCAATTGAAATCATTGTGGTGGACGATGGTTCGACAGATAGCAGTGCTGATGTTGCTAAGCGTTTTGCCCTGCCAGTGCGATATTGCTTCCAACCCCATAGCGGTGCTGGTGCTGCTCGGAACCGCGGCACAGGTTTAGCGCAAGGAAGTCTCTTCGCGTTTCTCGATGCTGATGACCTCTGGGTGGAGGACAAATTGATGCGTGAGATGGTGGCGTTTGACGATGATCCCGAGTTGGATATGGTATTCGGCCACGTCGAACAGTTTCATAGCCCAGAACTAGATGAGATTGAGAGAAAGAAGATACGTTATGCCGCGAAGATCATGTCTGGATATCACGCCGGGTCAATGCTGATCAGGCGAGACGCTTTTCTTCGGGTAGGCCCCTTCGAAACCAAATGGAAAGTGGGAGAATTCATTGACTGGTATTTGAGAGCGCTAGAGAAGGGTGTGAAAAGCATGATGCTGCCTGAAGTGGTGCTGAAAAGACGATTACACACTGCCAATATGGGTATCCGTGAGCGCAGATCGCAAACTGACTATGTGCGAATCCTTAAAGCCTCGATTGACCGACGCCGCTTGGCGAGCCAGAGGCGAAAGTGTACCTAGCGCGTACCGACTACCAGGGGGCCTGTAGGAAGTTGTGTTCTTGGCACCGAGCAGGGCTAAGACTAAACCGGCATAGGGAATGATGCCAAGAGTTCTTTAACAGCCACTTTCACTTGACCAGCTTCCTTGACAAATCGGCACCAAGGTATTTGGTGAGTCCAAGTGCTATAGAATGACCTCATTTTCTGATAGGGGCTAGGTAGGAGGACATGGGGAATTCCCAGAAGCAGGCAAAGAAGATGCCCATGCAGCCGATTGGTAATCACTAGACGATGCTGCTGCAACTGATAGACACCACTGTGCATCATATCCTAAGAGCGCAGATGAAGAGAGGGGCGATAGATGGTGCGCAGTTTGGCGGCATAGGGATGTAGGTATTTCCTCTTCTGGCGCGATAACCAATCTCCGGGGGTAGCTAGGCCTCGTTGCCAGACTTCTCGAACCAGTCGAGTCATTCCCGGCACACGAATCAGCCCATTTTTGGGAGCTCCAAACATCCATCTGTAGGATATCCACTCTCCTACGACAAGATCAGGGATATCAAGGGCAGCAGGGCAGAAATCCGAATCTGGCTCCCAGTCTTTTCTACGGAGATACAGGATCGAAGATCGTGGTTTTGTGTTCAGCGGTAGGCCTGGCATGTTAAGCAGATGAAAAGCCGTATCGGGCGCCTTCACTATTCGGCACGCAGGAAAATACTCAGTGGCTCTTCTGTAGCTATAGTTTTCCCGCACAAAGATGGTGAGTTGAGGGTGAGAGCCAAAGATATCTGCTGCTCTCTTCAGCTGTTTTGGATCAGCAAAGTAAGTGCTTTGCGGCAAAACAAGAATAGGTCGGTCTTTGAAGTGGGAAACAATCTGCTCAAAAAATCTCAGACGTTTGCCCCCCCCAGGCCCCCAGAAGTCTCCAAAATATCCTCCCCTGAGGATAATGGGGCCTTACCAATCCTTTTCACCATCACATCTCCGGAGAAATCACTAGTGCCAGCAACGTACTTGATCTTGGCCTTCAGGACATCGGTGAGGTAGAATATCGCACTCAGCCAAAGGAGGTGAGAACCAATATTGAGACCGCGCGGATATTCCAGTAGGGCACAGTCTCCAAATGTCCCCAATCCTTGCATAGATTGGTGCAGGACTTCCTTGATCTTCATCGGTGTTGAAAGGTCCCTCATGTCAGATTGCCTTACAGTGAACTCCAATACTTCCTGTCCGTGAAGTGTGGATCAACGCAGCCAAGCAGGAAGTCAAAAACGGGCTGTACCGCTCCATCGGTGACAGCGACGACGCTAGCCTATTCTAGATGGTAAGGGTGGGTCTGTCAAACACTTTGCTCATGGCTACAAGTCAGCCATCAAATTCTCGGTCTTGGAAACAGGGAAAGCGAGGGCATGCAGAGAATACGTTACGGCGTAGTAGGTATTAAGGGCGTAGGCAGGTGCCATGTCCGCCTAGCTCGACAGAACGAGCAGGTGAAGTTGGCTGCCCTGGTGGATGTGGACGCGGCGCTCGTGAACAAGAGATCAGAGGGCCTGGGGGTTCGAGGGTTCACCGACTATCGTGATATGCTCGACGCGGGAATTGTGGATGCCGTATCTATTGCGACGCCTCATCACCTGCATGGTGTCATGGGCTTGGACTGCTTGAAGGCCGGCCTACATGTCTTCATTGAGAAACCGTTTGCCAACCGTGTGTCAGAGGCAGACGCGATGCTTTCAGTGGCCCAGGCGAACAATCTGCAGATCTGCGTCGGGCATCAATACCGCACCTATCGGTCGTCACGGACTATGAAGCGTCTGATAGACTTAGGAGCCATTGGGGGCATCAAACGTGTGCTATGGACGTGGGGGGAATTTCGTCCAGAAAGCTACTATGCGCGTGACATCTGGCGTGGCACGTTCCGACATGCAGGGGGCGGTGTGCTGATGAATCAGGCCAGCCATGATTTGGACCTGATTTGCTGGATGATCGGCAATCCGGTTCAGGTCTCCGCACTGGTCGGCAACCAACTCCATAAGGCAGAGACCGAGGATATAGCCTGTGCCAATGTCCTGTTCACCAATGGCGCATTTGGCTCGTTTCAATTCACGATTAACCAACCGAGGGGCTACAGCGTCCGCCAGATCGCCGGTGATAGGGCAATCATCGTCATACAGGATGTGAGAAGTCTGACAAGCGATCAGAACGACCGCGTCTTGCTTGGGACTTACGAAGACATACTTCCAACAATGGTGACGAAACTTGCAGGGAACCATGACCAGCCTGAGATTTCGTGGTAACTTCTTCAACCCCCTGGCGATTACTCTGTATGTAGGAAAGCTGATGAATCCTAGGATTGTATTGCGGCGTATTGGATTGCTGAAGAAGAAAAAGAGGCAGGTCGGGCACTCAGTGCTAATGAATGGCTTCATCGATGCCATCATCAACGGAGGAGAGCCGGTCGTCAGCGGCGAGAGCGCGCGTCCAGCAGTCGAGTTGATCAACGCCATCTTTATATCTGCGATGCGCAAGAGGACCGTTGACCTGCCGCTTGATCCCGAGGAATACGACCACCTGCTTGACGAATTGAGTCAGGGCAAGAGGCAGGTACCACGGTTCCATTAGCTAGGCAACTTCGACAACTCCTATGAATTCCATGAATATTTCCGCGTGGCGATACTACAGTAGATTCTTCCGCGGGTCCTACCGAGCGTTGTTCTTGAGCGCTATTGTCTCTATTGGACAATCTTTCCTTCATCTACCGATTCTCTTTCTCGTTCGTCATGTCTTTGACGACGCAATTCCCTCAGGCAATTCTTATCTCCTGGCACTCATTGGTGTGACTATTGTCTTCCTTTACTTCATGAACGGCGGGATTGCTCTCTATGCACGGTATGTGATACTCGGAACTGTCAAATTTGCCATCCAGCGTTTTCGCGATGAGATGTTAAACAAACTCTATGCGCTTTCTCGTACCTATTACACTCAGGCCGACCGGAGCAGATTACATACCAATATGGTCCAGGACACGGTGCGCGTGGACGTCATGACTAATGCGTTGCTTGGACAGTTGATACCAGCTCTCTTCATCAGTGTCGCTCTTGGCGCTGTCTTGATATATCTTAATTGGCTCTTGTTCTTATTGATGCTCAGCGCCGTGCCCCTCCTTTTTGTAGTGAGTAAGTCAATTGGAAAAATGGTGAGACAGCGAGTCCGGGCCTTGCATCGTTCGTTCGAAACATTCAGTAGAGGGATGTTGTTTGTCCTGCAGATGATGGACCTCACTAGGATTCAATCCGCAGAGGATTACGAGATTGAGAGGCAACGAAGAAGCCTACAGCAATTGCGCCTTGCCAGCGGGCATATGGCATGGCTAAGATCTGCCTATCGTGTGGTCCAGAATACGATAGTCGGCGGTTTCGGTGTCATAGTCTTGATCGTGGGTGGAAGAGCCATAGCAACGGGAAACATGACTCTGGGAGAACTTCTTTCGTTTTATGCTGCAGTCGCTTTGTTGCGAAGCCATCTATACACGATATCATCTTGTATTCCTCAAGTTATTGAGGGCAATGAATCATTGAGTACCTTGTATAGCTTGTTGGAGATAAGGGAATCGAGACCCTATTCTGGTACAAAGCGAATAGCGTTTGGTGGAAAGATCACTCTGGAATCGGTGTATTTTCAATACAAAGACCATCCAGTCTTACATGACATCAACCTCACCATTTGTCCGAATACCACGGTGGCTATTGTTGGCCCGAATGGAGCTGGGAAGAGCACAATCGCCAATCTTATTATAGGGTTCTACCGCCCCCAGAAAGGTCAGCTCTACGCAGATGACTATCCCTTCATCGAATTGGATATTGTTGATCTACGTCGGTATATCGGAGTCGTGGCGCAAGATCCGATCATATTTCCTGGAACGATTTGGGACAATGTTGCCTATGGTTGTCCTGACGCAAGTCCTCAGCGAGTCGTCCAGGCGGCTGAATTGGCAACAGCCCATGAATTCATTGAGCAACTTCCCCAGGGCTACGACACCTTTGTCGGAGAAAGCGGAGTGCTGCTTTCCGGTGGACAGCGCCAACGGATTGCGCTTGCCCGGGCATTTGTGCGTCAACCCAGGCTTCTGATCCTTGATGAACCTACCAATCATCTCGATGAGGTCGCGGTGCGCCAACTGATGAACAACCTGAAAAGGCTAGACAACGTTCCGACGACTCTAATTATCGGCCACGATATGGATATCGCGAGCGAGACTGAATACATCTACGTCCTGCAAGAAGGTCGCATTGTGGCGAGTTGACATCCCACAGCGATCCTTAGATGGGAAAGATGTGTGGAGAAATCTCTTGAACCGCAAACGGACAGTCCATGAATACATTGCACTATGATGGGGGATGCTGGCCTACACACCAGCAAGAATTGCTTTTGCGGGCCGCCCTATTGCAGGGAAAGGAGGCTATCGACTCTTGGTACGAATGGAAATCAAGCGTTGATATTGACCGACTTGATCAAGGGTCGCGACGACTGCTGCCGCTACTATATCGGAACCTGCGTATCCACGGACTGAAAGATCCCTTAATGAACAAGCTCAAGGGAATCTACCGATTAACGTGGTACAGAAACCAGATGCTATTCCACAATGTGGCCGCTCTCTTGCGTTCTTTTCACAATGCTGGCATCCAGACAATGCTACTAAAGGGAGTGGCATTGACCTTGTTACACTACAGAGATTACGGTCTCCGTGCCATGGCTGATCTTGACGTTCTCGTTCACACGGAACAGGCTTCAGCAGCAATCAATTTGCTCACCAAATCGGGCTGGACACCGGAATCGAGATCGCCAGAGGCATTCACGGAGGCGTATATATCTGCCACCAATGGTCATGTGTTTAGCGATGCCGCGGGTCAAGGATTCGACCTTCATTGGCATGTGTTGCCAGAATGCTGCTACGCGAATGCGGACGACGATTTCTGGGACGGGGCAGTATGGACCGAAATCCATGATGTATCAACCTCCGCCTCAAACCCAACTGATCTCCTGTTACAGATCTGTGTGCATGGAGCAAAGTGGAATTCTGTGCCGCCGTTTCGCTGGGCAGCCGATGCGATGACGATTATGAAGACTTCACAATCTGAGATCGATTGGAATCGACTCATTACGCAGACCCAAAAGCGCCGCTTGATTCTGCCGTTGAAGGATACCCTGAACTATTTGCGAGATATACTGGATGCTCCTATCCCGGTAGCAGTTTTACAGAGCATTCAGAACATGCCCGCGTCGAAAATTGAGCGTATCGAATATGAGGCCAGGACCCGCCCACCCGCACTGTTAGGGGCTCTTCCGTCACTCTGCTTCCACTACCTACGGTATTTACGACTGGTGAGCAATGCCGGTTTGCAGCATGCACTCATTGGCTTTCCAATGTTCCTCCAGCATACCTGGGGGGTGGACCACCTATGGCAGGTACCATTCTATGCAGTTTCCAAGGGAATGCGGTGGATTTGGAAGATGGCGCTTGCGTACTGGAATCAATTGGCAAGGATACTTTCGCAAAAGCGATAGTCTTGGAATGAGTGACCGCTAGTACGGTTTGGCGGAGGTTGGAGTGTCCTCTCTAATTCTCCACTGTTTTGACCCATTTCAAGCCAGTACTCCCGGCGAGTCAACACAATACTGCATGTTCCAGGCCAAGTGAAGGCGGAGTGTGTCGGCTGCCATTAGGCACAATCGCTCGGCTTCAGCGAGTCGAAAGCTTGCCCGAACCAGTGAGAGTATGGAGCTCAAGTATCACAGACGAATCCTTCCAACGCTTCCAATCGCCCTTGTGCCGGTAGATCGTGCGCTGATTGAGCGGGGTGCAGAGATCAAAGCGTTGCGAGGCGGTGCTTTCCTAGATGCGATCTGTGCTGCCCTGGCTGAGCGGCTTGACGCTACTGTGGTGACTGGCGACCAAGAGTTTCACAACTACGAAGAACTTGTCCAGATTGAATGGCTGGTCTAGTTCCGAGCACAGTAGGACGATGGCAAGACAGATGGGGCGCTAGCATCAGCGCCCCCCGTCTGGATCATCTGGCCCTGGTCTACCCCCCTTGACGTCGCTTGCTCTCGCCTCCCCTATGCAGCAGGCAGTACTCGGATAGCCTCACACGCCGTACCGCCAGCGCCGTAGCCGCTATTCCTGTCGTCCAACTCGCCCCACAAGGTTATCCCGCGGATAGATCAAATACGGATTGGTACAGATTTGGCTGCCAGGCTTGACAAACGTAGATGTTGTGATATTGTGAGATGCATGAGAGAGTTGCGGTCCCCGGCCCGGTAGGATCTACTCGCTTTGCCCTCGTTGTTCGTTCTTCGCGAGGGGACCCCCAAATCATCCGTTTCAAGTCGCTGTCTTTTGACCGAAGCCGCGTCTACTCAGGTCGTGGCGCGACCTGAGCATATCTGACCTGGAATAGCCTGGCGCGGAGGAGAAGATGTCGCGTGGGCGGGGATGCCTTTTTTGAGATATTGTATTTTTACCGATTATTAACCCCGTATTTACCCCAGCTGAACGCCTAAGTGGGATATTTAGTGAAGGAACTTCTGGGACAGAATCAAAATGACCTCACCAAGGGGTAAAAAGATATTGGCCGCCGGAGCGGATCTGGCCCTATCAGAGCAGATCAGGGTTGCACTGGAAGAGAGGGGCTACAGCCTTAAGAAGGCGTCCTCTTTGAGAGAGACCGTTCAGAACCTGCTCCGCTATTCGCCGGATCTAGTTTTGGTTGAAAGCGGAATGCTGTCCCCGCAACTGAACGGCTGGGAGACCTGTCGCCGTATTCGAGAGGTATCTGATGTTCCCATCATCGTCATAACCGATGGGACCGATGAGGAGGATCCCTTGGACTGCTTGCGAGAGGGGGCGGATGACTGCCTAGTCCAACCTCTCATCCCAGAAGAACTAGTCGCGCGCATGGAAGCCCTGCTCCGTCGCAGGGAATGGTCGTCTTTGCCCTCCCGGCCCCCTCCATCGCCGACGTCTTCAGCACGATCATGACGCAGATAGAGCAGCCGTCGCAGATCCTCTTCCCGAGCTGCTTCCCCTAGCGCGACGTGACAGCTCTTGGCGAAGCAATGCTCTCTATGTGATGCCCTTCTTACCCTTTTAGAAGCCCCCTCCGTAGCGCCGGTGGCTGGACGACTTCTCACCCTGAGACGTCCTTGCCTACCCCGATTCATCCTCGTGTCCTCCATCCAGGCCGAAAACGCCCCGCGAGGACACTCTCGGGTAGTATCTCTCTGCCAGTCGGACCCATTCTCCGATCACGGGCGACGAGTAGTCGACCTTCTCGAGGGCTTCGGGGAGAGGCTTCCCTCAACCGTAACTCCTTCCCCCCGAATCCCTTTTCTTGGTCGCTCATCGCTCCTGCGCGGTCATAGTTCCGTGTGCCAAGAAACTGGGCCAGCTTCTCATCGGAGTTTGGACCTGCATCTGTTATCCTAGCGAGAGCAACTCTCTAAATGATCCCGGCGAAGAGTTCGATGGCCTGGATGAGTTTCTCTTTTCGTTCGGGATCCTTCTCATTCTTGATCACCTCAATCATCCTCTCTTTGGAAATGTCCTGAACGCCAACTTCCTTCTTCTCATAGATAAGTCCCAACTTCTTCGGCATATTAAGCAGGGTTCGATTGATCGACAGGATGACCCGCGTTTCATCTCTTGCCTCCCTTCGAAGCTTGCTGGCTAGCCTCACCAGTCTGTCTCTCCGGTAGACAAGTTCACCTCTCCTATTCAGGGGTTGCCCTGGGTCCCGGAGCTGTTCATCGACATCAGCGATTTCTTCTTGAACCCGAGCAATCCGTTGGTTGATCTCTTCGAGTCTCCGATGACCTGCTCTAGAAACTACATAGATCGAATCTCGACAGCTTTGGAAGATCTCCCTGACTATGACCTCGCCTTCAATCTCCGCCAGCTCGGCCCTCTTCTCCAGCGCGTAGATGTCGCTCCAGACGTGATGCTCGGTCGTGTGCTCGAACATCTTTTCTTTCCTGAGCTCTGCGGCGATGGCAGCGGGCGAAAATCCAGCGAGACGGAGTTCCAGGACCCGCTTTCGCCTCCATTCGACTACCTTGTTCGATATGTACTTCTGCTTCACCCTCTCATTTTGGGCCATCATAACTACCATACTTTCCTATGTCATACCCAAGTTCCCTCATTGTCAATACCAAGATAGTGAGCTCGTGGGCTTTTTGGAGAACTCGTCATCCCCCAGCTTGTAGTTCACCCAGGAGATATCCAGGAACCGTAGTCACCTCTATGAAGACCACAGTTCTTCCATCCATCTAGCCAGATCCTTCCTCGCCATTGCCAGCTCCTGTGCCGAGAATCCCAAGCGGCGCCGCTCGTAGCCTGTGAGTAATGCCGCTCGGCGACACTTCTGCCCGTAGCTCGAACCTCTGACAGCGACATGACCCCTCATCGTTGACCACAAGCCCGTGGTGCCATAGCCTCCGGGATGGAGACACATCCTTGTGCCGGAGCCAGCGATGCGAGTAACTCGATACAGGACTGGCTTCGGGACGGCTCAAGCTCCAGCTTTCGACGCCGGTGTTGAAGAAGAGCCTTATTTCCCCCAGCCTCTCCGATGGAAGCAGCCCTCATAGATTTGGACCAGAAGGTTGGCCCCGTACAAAATCGCACTTGCCTTCCGCGGGCTAGGCTCGAGCCCCCGCAGCTCATTAAGTTGTTCCACGATAAGGACTGCGACATTCATGGCGTTGTGCAAGGGTAGTGGCTCCACCTCTTGCCACTCCGATCCCGATCTTCCCTGGCTGCTGGCCAGGCCTCCCGCACTTTGGGCCTGCCGCCGCTTCGCAGCGTGACCCGGATCATGAAAGAAGCATAATTTCGATCCCGTGATCGCTGGCGCTCCACAGCTTTTGCCGTTGGTCTTCTCGAACTCACATTGAGCCATGGCGTCTCCTTACTTGAGAGGGGGGGTTACCGAAGTAACTCCCTCTACATCAGACATACTCATCTCCTCAAAACCGGGTGTCAGACGCACCGGTCGTGTTGGTGCTGCCATCTTGATTCTCCTGCTTTCGCTGGTCTTTAAATGTCCAGTAACCTGCGCCTCTCTAGCAGGGCAGGCCTCGCGGTAGAGTCGCTCCTTCTGGAGCTTCACCTTCCTCAACTAGAATATGGTCGTACCTTTCTCCCTGGACTCCACCAGCTGTAGGAAGGCCAGGCAAATCCCTCTTCTCAACCACTATCGGAGTTCCTCTGCTCGTCTGCCCCCCTCAAAAGCAAAAAGGGGCCATCGATTTCTCGACTGCCCCAGTTTTCTGGTAGCAACCCAGGCCTTGGCTAGCCTATTCGTTTGTTAACGAGGATTTCCGCTACTTCAGAAAATCCCTCAAATCCTACACCAAGAATAAGCGATTTCAGGCCATTTGTCAAGTGGTGCTAGAAAGTTCTAGTATATGGGTGTAAGGAAAGATCGGGTGCCTCCTGCTAGAATGGACTCATCTGGTAGAACAGCATAGAGTCCAGAAGGAGGACACCCGACATGCTCAATTGTACCGCAAAACGGTTGGCAGAGCTGAAGCCGAACACCCTCTTGGTAGGGATCGATATCGGCAAGAAGCGACATGCTTGCATAGTGATGGATCTGAGAGCTAAGGTGCTTACCCGATTCAAGTTCTCCAACTCCCATGAGGGTTTCGAAAGACTCTTGGAGAAGGTGGAGGCTACCAGGAGAGAAGCTCAGGCTGACCATCTTCTTTTCGGGATGGAGCCCACCGGCTACTACTGGAGGAACCTCGCTTATTTCTTGGATGGCCGAGGCTACCGCTTCCGCTTGGTCAACCCTTTCACCCTGAAGAGACATCGGGAGGGACAGGATCTGAGCCGCACCAAGAACGATTATCGAGATGCGGCCATGGTCCTTGAGCTCTTGCGCACCGGTAAGTTCACCCTCACTCGCTTGACCTACGGCCCTTGGGCTGATCTTCCTTACAGGATCCCCGTGGGAGCGGCGCACTTTCGCCCTCTACAGCCGCCTGGTGGACGATCGGGCTCGCCAGAAGAATCTCCTGAGAGGCGTGCTCGACTGCCTCTTCCCCGAGTTCACCCAGGTCTTCTCCCACAGGGATCCCGTAGGGAAAGAATCCCTTGGGGTTGACCGCTCGGGCTGTGCTCTTGGCTTGCCCTGCTCCCCACAAGATAAGAGAGAAGACTCTGGAGAAATTCATATCTCTGGTCCGGGAGGTCTTCCGGGGTCGAAGGTTGAAGCTCCGGAAGCTGAGAGAGCTCCATCGACTTGCCCAGGAGAGCATCGGTATCCCGGTCGAGAACCAGACCCTGGTCTTGGAGCTGAGAGTGATTCTGCAACTGGTTGAGATGTTGGATCACCAGATAGAAGAGGTAGAATTCCAGTTGATGGAGCAGC
>Ga0209979_1000781_pt1 | contig 39143 bp, 36 predicted proteins | sample AnhtaG_FD_183114 | JGI IMG/M metagenome (GOLD analysis project Ga0209979, IMG submission 183114) | Deep subsurface microbial communities from Anholt, Denmark to uncover new lineages of life (NeLLi) - Anholt_01485 metaG (SPAdes) (version 2) | ecosystem: Environmental > Aquatic > Marine > Oceanic...
GGTTCAAACATTGAGCTATTCGTCAAGGAGATTAGTGAACCTGGAGAGCATGAGGCTGTTCAATCTCTTACTGATTATCACTATCGGGGCTCACGACTTCATGGTCGCACGGCTCGTCTTATAGCTCGGACTTCTCATCCCCTTTATCCACAGGTACTCGGCTATGTTGAGCTGGCAACACCCTTTTATATGAACAAGGCTCGTACAAGAATCCTCGATGCTCCCTTCAGCCATAATGGTATCAGTTGGGAACATTGGGGCAAGGAAACCACACGTAAGTACATCCACCTCATGGCTCGCATTGCGCGGTGTGTTGTCTACCCGGAATTCCGTGGATTGGGCCTCGGCAACATCTTAGTAAGACATGCTACTGAATTTGCGAAGACACGTTGGCAAATATCAGGCTACATTCCTTTCTTCCTGGAGATTTCCGCTGACATGCTAAAATTTGTACCCTTTGCTGAAAAGGCCGGCATGGTATTCATTGGTGAAACGGAGGGCAACCTAAATAGAGTATACAAAGACATGGAGTACTTGACACGCAATGTTGATCGCGTCAAAGCGGGACAGATTGTTTCTCAAGAGTCTTGCGGCATCGTAGATCAGCAAGTCGCCCGGATGGATCGTACTTTATCGCTGATGAAGAAACAGGGGCTAAGTCGGGACGACATTCTTGAACGACTCAAGAGGCTGTCACGGGAGCAGGTTCTTCGAGACTTCGCACTGTTTCACAACATAGTAAGTCTACCCAAGCCAACGTATATGAAGGGCCTGAACCCTACGGCAGAGCGTTTCGTATTCGAGCGAGCTAAGGAGATCGCGCCGCATATTAGCAAAGGGCTTGCACCGATCCGTCTGGAGCCGCTACAAGGACCAATTGTGCTGCAAAACATTACCCTGTCATTCACGTCGCGGGTCCGACGTAACCGACTCACGCACAGTATCGAGCAAGCATTTGGGATATCTCCGGATATGATCGAGTCAGTCGTAGTTCGACGTCTGTCTTTAGATGTCAAACCAGGGGAAATTGTGCTCGTTCTCGGCCCTTCTGGGTCAGGCAAGACGACACTGATTAATTTCTTGGCAAAGGGGGCCAGTGATTGGAAAGACGGGCAGGTGGAGGGGCATGTGTCCTGGCCAAGCAATTATAAACCCGGAGTATCAGAGCCTCCACGGTCTCGAAAGGCGCTGATTGAACTCATGCAAGTGCCTGACGTAGCTTCGGCACTAAACCTGATGGGAGTGGTTGGTCTCTCGGATGCCTTCGTATACCTTAAGCGATTCAATGAGCTAAGTAGGGGACAACAGTACAGAGCTATGTTAGCTAGGATGATTGCTAGCGGTTACAATGTCTGGCTCATTGATGAATTCTGTGCGAATCTAGATCAAGTTACTGCTAATGTTATCTCAGATAAATTACAAAGCCTTGCGCGCAATTTGGGGGCAACAGTGGTGGCAGCAGCACCGCATTGTGACGCCTTTGTGTCCACACTCAGGCCTGATAAGGTTGTTCAACTGACCACCGCTTGGGAGCACAAGGTATTGGCTGGTGCGGAATTCATGCGGACTCTTCGCTCGACTCGCTTACCACAAGATCGCATTCTTAGCCTACGTCTACGACCAGAATTCCTCGCGGCGGTACGCTGTGGGCAGAAGCGAAGTACCATTCGAACAGGCCGAAGGCACATTGAGCTAGGGCTACTTGTTTTGGAGTCGGCCGGGGAGTCGTCGGTACTGGTAAATGTTTCAAAGGTTACCTACAAGCGCTTCGGAGATCTGAGCGATGAGGATGCCAGGAGCGATGGTTATGCGAACCTTACTCAGCTTGAGGCGGAGTTGCGGTCGGTTTACCCCAGGTTGCGTAAGAGCAGTCCATTGACTGTGGTCGAATTCCAGCTAGCAGCTGGAAATGAGGCTATTCTGTCACCATCACGCTCTGCCATTTTATAGGAGGGATAAGAAGTAACAATGAGTTTTGTGTCGCAGCAGAGCGAGAAGTTTGCGCAGGTGTTTGACAAGTCACCGTACCAATCCTTTGATCCAATTACCAAAATCCAGTACCTGCAAAAGGGGAATAATGTAATATTTGGCAGGACAATTAAGGATGGTGACTACAGAAAATTAATCTATATTGGAAAAGTCCTGGAGAATACAGTAGGTGCAAACTACCTGAGTGCCGATGCTTGGCTAGATGTTACCTATCCTCATGTCATCTACATAACGGGAACACGCGGAAGTGGTAAGAGCTTTGACCTTGGAGTTCTAATTGAAGGTATCTCACAACTTAGTGACCCCTCACCTATTCAAAACGAGGTGGAACCTACGTGCTCCATCGTGATTGATACGCAGAGTCAGTTCTGGACATTAGGGTACAAACCCAATCCTGCAGTTCCGGAAAATGAAGTTCAGCTGGAACAGTTGAGCCGGTGGAATATAAGACCTAACCAATTAGCTAGTTGCCGATTTCTTATTCCCCCAAATTCAAAAAAAGTGACTGGTGCTGAAGAGGTTTTTCATATCAAACCAAGCCAGGTAAGGCACGAGGAATGGTGCGCTTTTATTGGGGAACAGGTCTATAGTCCCCAGGGACACGTCTTAGGACAAACACTCGATAATGTACCCCAGCTGGCAAAGGAGAACTACACTATTGACGACATGATTAGTTATATCGAGCAGGATAGCATGTGGACGAATGTACCGGATGTTTCGAGGAACGCTGTAATCTACAAACTTCATGGCTACAGACGAACGGGTCTTTTTAGTGACCAAGGCCTTGAGATAAGGGAACTATTAAAACCAGGACAATGTAGTGTTTTCATGTTGAGGGATCTTCGAAGCGAGGATATGGCATTAGTAACTGGAATTATTGCTAGGCAGGTCTCCGCAATTATGGGTGAACATCACAAGAAATTGAAAGCACGCGCATTTTTTGGCAGGCAGGATGATATTGAAAATCTGCCAAGCAGAGTCTGGATATTTGTAGACGAAGCACACATAATTGTTCCAAGCGATTCAATGTCGGCAGCAAAAGGAGCTCTGATTGACTACGTAAAACGAGGCCGTGATGCTGGTTTATCCTTAGTAATGGCTACACAACAGCCTTCAGCAGTTGAAGACAGAATTCTGAGTCAAGTAAACATTTCCTTTTCTCACAGGTTGTCTTTTCAAAGTGATATTAGCGCAGCTATTAACCGAGTCCCAACCAAACTGCTAAGGCAACTGAAGTTTCAAGGAATAGATATTTCAGATTTTGGTGATATGCTAAGAGGTCTTGAAGCTGGAGAATGCTTCATAGGCGATAATAACACAAGCAGAGCAGTTTTAGCTCATATTAGACCAAGGGTGACGTCTCATGGTGGCTACAGTCCGAGATGATCCATATCAATGCTTAATGAGGAAAATTGGCTATTCGGTGGGGTTAGAGACTCTACCCGACCGTGTTATAGAGCTGACCAACCTTTACGTCGAGCAACGTGAATTGAACTATGCATTGTTTAGAGACCTTGTTACGATCAAATTTCAACGAAATAATGAGAGATCTATAAAGGAATTTGCCAATGTTTATGGTAGTTTAAATCTTCTCAAACTCTACGGCAAGAAACTGCGTGTGCTTCCTAACCTAGATACACTTTCTATTCTGCGGCAACACTTTACTGACGACCAAAAATCTTTTACATCTGCTGCGAAGGTTGTGCTTATGGAATCGGTGCTTGAAGCTGATGGTGAGATATTTATCAACGGGCTGGCTGCTGACTTTGATACAATGCGATTTAAGACACTACTGGAAAGTATGATACGAATAAAGAGAGAGCGCATGGCGAAGGTGATTAAGTCACCAAGAAGTGCCTTACTCCGAATATATGACATTATTGACATTAAGACTCAGTTATCCAATAAACGTAGCTCCAGCGGTGAGCAAGGAAATCTTAAACAGTCAAGGTTTGGGAGGAGAACAGAGGCTCTTTCTAAGTACGTGCGAAGAATAACTCCTTTATCGGCCAAACTTGATCCCAATGTTGATATCTCTAACCATTATTTAGAAGAAGTTTCAGGTACAAGAAAAAAATGGGCAGAGGATCTGGGCTTATTTGAAAATGGACACAAGACAGCCATAGGATTTAACCTCTTGCTTGCTTTAGAGAATAATCTCCGGCTGAAACAGGATGCGGGCTGTTATATTTTTTGGCCGTACTCGAGTGATCTACTAAAACTCCGGATCCAACCTGAGGAGATAGATGCAGAGGATTTGGATCAGTGGAAGCTTCTATGTGCGATCGCTCAGGGAGTAGGCAACTTGAAAGTTGCACCCTATGATGATAAAGCGGACTACATAGATGTCATAGATTTACTGCGCGTTTTTCACGGGCAATATAGGGAAGGAAACAAATCATTAGCGAGCATTCGTCATCAATTACCATTGTTTGTAGTACATCCGTGTCTTGTCGCTTTGTATGTAGTAAAATCACGAGATATTCCCCCCCTGCCTCAAATACTTGACGCTGAGTCGAAGAAGAAAGTCCGCAAGGTTCAAAGAATCATCATTAGGGGCACTGAAGGCGGAATAATTTTTAATGAGGATAAATGAAGGTTCATTTTACACACGAATTCATTGAGGACCTAAAGAAATCTGCTAACGTGAAATTCTTTAAGCAGATTTTGAACCGCACTTTGGATAACGATGGAAACTTCAAGGAGGATGCTGATGACCATCGTTGCAAAGGGATCGATGACGCATGGATACGCTATGTTAGTAAAGGGAAAACAGCTCTCAGGGTTATTTATTTGAAGAAAGGCAATTTGATTCATCTGTATCGAGCCGGGGTGCATCAGATAGAAGAGGGATTAAGACCGCCCTTCGATCTTGAAAAAAGCGTCCCCTTAGATATGGTTCAAATCCAAGGACCTTTACGGAGGGAAGCCATTGATTTAGGCCTTCTATTGAAGACAAAAGAGCCTCAGTATTTGAGGAACGTAATTCGCCAAATGACTTTCCTTGGACACTTTTACATAGTCCTTATTTCACCTTTTGTCTCCTTAGAGTTGTTGAACAGCAGAGCATTATTTGGGCGTTTTCTGAACAAAGCAGTAGAAGATGGCACAGAAGTTGCGCTTATAACAAGCCCCCCAGCACCTACGGACTTAGCGCAATACAGGGATTTGGAGAATAGGGGTATTTTTGTGTATTTCCTTGGAGATTTACACGCGAAGCTGTATCTTTTCGACGTCAATCTCAAAACGCTAAACAAATACCACAGGGGCATAATAAAGACCGCCATATTGGGTTCCTCGAATTTGACTGAACCTGGTTTCGCTTTTGGGGATGAACAAGCTAACCACGAGCTCTGTTACAGGTTGCCAGAGGAACAATATCACTATGCTTTTGATTACGCTCAAAGACTGATGCGTAAATCTATGTCGTACAAGAAATACGAAGTACGAGTGATGAGAACCTTGAAAAGGAGGTAACTAATGGCATTAACACGAGAAGAATTCTTTGAGGCATCCAACCTAAGTGATAACCCGTTTCGAACTAATCCAGTTATAGAAGATGATCCACGCATGAGTATTTGGGTCGGATACGAAGATCAACAAAAGACGCTGCTAAGGTTCTTAAGCCGCTCTCGTGCTGATAGGGGCAATACAGTCACTTTTATATTTGTGTTTGGCGAATTAGGCTCTGGTAAGACCCATGCCTTACTCTGGTCGAAGTATCACATTACGCAAGAAGCCAAAGATGATTTTGATAGTGTGGTTTATTTCATCCCCTCGTTATTGGCAGAAAAGGGGCAAGCTTCATTTTTAAGGGCATTTCAGGAACATGTCATCAAAAAGTCAAGTATCGTAAGCGACTTATTAGCTTACAAAGTTTTTCTAAACGGATGCATAAACGATTACAGGAAAGACACGAGTGCTAAGTTTGAGACTACTGATGAGGAATTGTTAAAACAAATACTACCAGCACAGGATTTTAGGGATTTAGCAAAAAACATCTTGGAATGTAAAAATGCAGGTGATATTACAAAGCTTCTTTCAATAAAGAGTGACTTTGAGACAGGCAATTTGTTCGCAAAGCTGACTAATCTTTTCATCTTTGAGTATAAGTTACCATCTGGTACTCGACGTTTTAAGAAGGCTGTTTATTTATTCATAGACGAACTTGATTTGCTTCTAGACATAAAAACGAATGAGGCAAGGGAGTTGAATTACCTTCTAAGACATTTGTATGATGCATGTCCCTCCTGTTTTTGTATGGTTTGTGCATTCACGGCCACAGTTGCAGTGCTGAGCGCTATTTTCGAGGAGTATCTTCTACAACGAGTCGATAGTCAAATAGTATTAGATTTGCTTCAACCTAACGAAGCTAAGGAATTCATAAAGAATGTGTTGGACACTGCAAGAGTTGATAGTACGCAGAACAATGGTTACTATCCATTTACCGAAGATGCTATAGATACGGTCGTAGGGCAAATGGTCTCGATAACTCCGAGGACCATTGTGAAGAAAATGCAGCCGTTAATCGATTTGGTCATCGCTGCGGGTATAGATCCAAAGAAAGGAGCTATTACGACTCAAATGCTTGACGATAGCCACATTTGGGAGGAAATAGGGTAGTATATTTAATCCTCTAGCGAGGGTTTATACTTGTTTATCAGTAATACCAATCACTCATTAGAACTGGAAAACATATTATCTCCATCTGATACCTATCAACCTAAAGCCTGAATGGGGAGTGGGAACATGGCCAAAGTGAAATTAACTAACAAAACACTCGAAGGCAACCCTCTCGGTGAAGCAATCCTACAGATACAGGATCTAACGAAACGTCTATCTTCTTTGAGGAGAAAACTGGAAGGTTGTTTTGTGAATAGCCTAGAGACTTCCGAGCTTATAATAGACCCCTTTTTGGCTAAGGCTTTTCTCACCGATCTTGAGTCGGACCCTCTCACTCCTCAATACTTGGATACCGAAACACTTTCACGGTTAAAGGCGTATGTTGCCTCTGAGTGCAAGACGGTTGCCAATTCCTTTGAGGCTAGGCTTCGTCCTTTTTGCGAAAAGAGTAATATATCCTTGGAAGGACGATTTCCTACCTATGTATTGGCAGGGTTTTTACAAGTTAGCGCAGAGCAAGCAAAGGGGATTTGTAGAGTTGGAGGTAAGACCACCAAGAGCTTAATGTTGGAATCGATTGCTCCAACGATCCTCGATGACTTAAAGAGTGAGGCAGAGAGACCTTTTGAAATATCCGCTTTCCTAAAGGAATTATACGAGGCGTATGAGAGGGTAATCAACCTAGAAGGAATAAATGTAGGTCAACCGGCCCAGATATTGGACGTCTTCAGCGAGTTAATCATTGTCAAGCAGTCTCCAACGTTTAAGAAAACCCCTATAAAATCTCATTTTCAAGATTACACGAGGGAACTTTTTAGTCGCGATTTGGCGAAAGTTTCAGCAGCCGGTCCAAGGGTGGTTAACGGCAAACGCCTAGAGCTCATGTCTACAGCTTTTCCAGATAAGGATGGTATCCCTATTCGTAGGGGGGAAAGTATGCGATTCGCGGGTCGCATTGCTTTCACAGAGGGTGACACATGACAAACGGAATTAACACTCAGACAGCTAAAGAGATTATCAATAGGCTGAAGAGTGGTACGTCACCAATTAATCATGTAAAGCATCTTAATGTTGGTAACGAGCCGTGGTACGAAAAGGCCGGGGAATATCTTGAAGACCTTCTAAATAGCAGAGATTCGTTGGTTAGGTTTATAAAAGGTTACTATGGAGATGGTAAGACACACTTTCTTGGTATGTTGAGGTCTATAGCATTCGACAAGAACTGGATCGTCTCCTATGTTACTGCAGAAAAGACTCCCCTAAATAGATTTGACCGTGTCTATTCCGAGGTTGTAAGAAACATGACTTTGCCCCCTAGTGCTGGGATTGTGGATTGGGTAGTTAGTCGAGACACAATAGGAGCTAGGGCTCCCTTAGGAGCCATGTTCTCTAAGATATACCGCGAGACGTATCGACCTGGTGATATAACAGGGTTGCAAAAAGCATCGGTCATTGAATTTCTAGAAGCCAAGTCTGGAGAGCTTTCATATGGGGAGGGCATAGAGGAATCAGTGGGTAAGGCTATACGTGGATATACGAACGCGGTCATAAGTAAAGACATGGCAACAGTACAGGAGGTCTCTTCGTGGCTCGAAGGAGGATCAATCAGAATCCCAAAGTTAGGGATTAATAGGCCCATTGACCGGGTAATGTCTAGAGATGCTATGCGCAGTATTTCACTAATAGCTCAAAGGGCAGGTATTGGTGGGATTCTAGTCCTATTCGACGAAGCTGAACGCATTATGCAACAGCCAAAATCTGTTCGCACTAGTAGTTACGGCATTATTAGAGACCTTTTGGATAACGCCGATCAACAAGGGGGAATGCGATCATCAATGATGTATGTTGCCGCAACACCGGAGACGTTTTCAGACGAAAAGGGGTTCCCTGCAAATGATGCGCTAATGTCTCGTCTACAAATCGCTGAGCGATTCGCCATGAGTAAATATACCGACTATCGGAGTGTAATCGTCGACCTTACGAAAACGCCACTAACTCATGAGATGTTAGCGCAACTTGCGAAACGTATCCGAGGTATACATGCCGTAGCGAGAAACTGGAGTCCAGAAGAGAAACTCACAGATGAAGCAATAGAGGAGACAGTCTGTCAAATTGAGCAAGGCATCTTTCAGATATCTAAACCTCGTATGCTCGCAGCGTCTATTGCAATGTTGTTGGATACTGTTGAGCAGAATCCTGAGGCAGATGTCTTTGAACTTATCAACGAAGTTCTAAGGGAGGTGCATAGTACGCTGCCCAAGGAACCTGAAACTGAAACTTGGGAATAACCCACATTGTACGAAGACCAATTCACCCAATCGCAAGCAAGGCAAGCCTTCCGTTATTTAAAAAGAGGTGTTTGCCCTCCCGAGAACATCAACTTCTTTACGGTCGGCTTAGCTAACAAGCTCAATTCAATCAGAGGCGCACTGGAATCAATACGCAGTGGAGCGATTAAGGGCAAAAGCTATTTTTTGGAAGCTCCTTATGGGTACGGGAAGTCACATGTGATGAAGGTGATTGAATCCATAGCGTTGGAACAAGGTTTTGCGGTCATCCAAGTAACGAATGATGGTTATGACCGTGCTTTCAATCACCCAACCCGGTACATCCACTATTTATATGAGAGTTTGTCGGTCCCAGGACTGTCTACGAGAGGACTAGGCAATATGGTCTCTCATTTGTTGAACGGTCCTCAAAGAAATAGCCTACTACATTGGGCTAATACACCAGGCGTTCGATGGGGGATTGGTTATCATATCCGCCAAATGGCGAACATAAGTGACAGTGCTGATTCCTTTTATTATAAGTACCTTATTAATTCTCGTGATATACAACGTCGGAGCGGTACATATTATTATCATTTACTGTACGAGCGATTAAAAACACTAGCAGATCTCTGTCGTGCAATCGGCCTAAATGGGCTAGTTGCATTATTTGATGAAATAGAGTCCATCGCCACCCTTCTAAGAAATGTTTTATCACGCCTCAGGTCGTATGAGATTCTTGGTAAACTCAGTGATTCTCGTGAATTCCCCTATTGCTGCTTTTGCTTTGCAGTAACCCCAGATTTTGGTTGGAAAATAGAGAATCAGGATTATCCGAACCAATACCGCCACTATAAAGACTATTATGGAGGTTATTATCGCGATGGATGTGAATTTATGAAGGCATGGGTAGAAAATAAACCCAATTTACTCCAGATTACGAAGATTAGTACGACCGATAACGTGGAGCTTTGCCATAAACTCATGGGACTACATGAACATGCATATTCCTGGTCGGCAAATGTCAGGATTTCTTCTGCTTTTATCGAGTCTTACATAGACGAGGCAGAAAGACATTCCTTGCTTGAACGTGTCATAGTTAGATCTTTTGTGAATATTTTGGATATATGCCAACAACATCCCTCTTGTAATCCTAGTCAAGAATTGTCGTTAGTTAGTGACCAAAAGGGGAGGCTATCTGAATCAGAGATCTATAGTTACGAACCAAGTTTCTTTTTTGGTCTAGCCAGTTGGGCAAAGAAAAATAATATATTAAAACCTTGGGAAAGGAAGTTAATCTATAGCATAGGGCAGTATCGTTCCAAAAGTTGGTTGATAACTGAAAGACAGGGGCGTCAAGCGCTACGGATTATTCACATTGGTGAAGAGGCTGGTTTCTCCAATGTGTCTGGTTCAACCCCACCACTAAAATTATTAGATGATTCAAAAGCTATGATTGACGAGGTACTACTTGCATTGACACCTCGTGAACAGAGAATAATTCAGCTTAGATTTGGCCTTGAAGACGGGACCGGTCGTACCTTAGAACAAGTGGGCAGCGAATTCAATGTTACTAGGGAACGAATTCGACAAATAGAAGCTAAGGCTTTGAGAAAACTGCGACATCCTAGTCGTTCAAGAAAATTGAAGGACATGCTCGACTCAGACTATTTATTGGACAAGGGATATAAGAATCTGCTGAGAGCAATTTTTGGTGAAGACAGGCAGTAAGGATTCAAACTAAAACAGGCACCAGCCACCGCATACTAATTAGCGGTTACCAGTGCCCCTCCCTTCATCCCCTTCATCTTCCCTTACTCCCTACATCAGTACAATATTTATGTTTTTTGAGGTCGTTTCATATGTTGGAGCTAGATTTTACTCCGCGTTAATGTGGTTGTCAATAGCCCCAATAGAGACGAACCCTCGTCTACATAGGTGTAACAAAAAGCCAAATTGTTAAACCGCGATACAAAAAGGAGAGTTTAAGAGAGGCGAAGCCTCTCTTCTTATTTTCTCCCCCTCTCCTTCAAGGAGAGGGGGACTAAGGGGGTGAGGTGTCACTAAGCACCTTATAGTAACCGTTTTGACAAGAAGCTCTGTATAGAGTATATTGTAGCTACAGTTATCTACAAGATAAGGTCGTCCAGCAAGCTTTCAGGGTAAGAGAATTCAATGTTTTGGCTTGGGAACTACTTTCGCCTTCATCGCTTTCGAACAGGAATTCTTCGCTGATACAGGCTTCGCCAATGAGGCGAAGACGCTGTCTAGGTTGCTGAAGACTAGAGACGATACAGTTCACATGTTGCAGTAGCTATCAACAGCGAAGCTAAGTAAGCCAATTATCTACGTCTTCCTCGTTAAAACTATGAATTGCCATTTGAACTTCCCAGAGACAGAACTGCCTATTGTGGCGATTAATATGAATCGATGAAACCGAGTAGATCTGGCGAGGACAGACTACAAATGAGAATGGATAGAGGAGAAGTTTGGCTAAATATATGAATTATCGCAGTGACATAAGAAATATAGCTATTATCGCCCACGTTGACCATGGTAAGACTACTCTGGTGGATGCCATGCTTAAGCAAAGCAAGGTATTCCGGGATAACCAGGCGGTAGGCGAGTTAATAATGGACCAGGGCGTCCTGGAGCGAGAAAAAGGCATTACTATCATGGCTAAGAATACCGCCGTAGTTTACCGGGGAGTCAAAATCAATATCATTGATACTCCCGGGCATGCCGATTTCAGTGGAGAGGTGGAACGTGTTATTAGTATGGCGGACGGTTGCTTGCTTTTAGTGGACTCTATAGAAGGTCCCATGCCCCAGACTAGGTTTGTGCTCCGCAAAGCTCTGGAAAGGGGCCTAAAGCCCATTGTGGTTATTAACAAAATAGACAGAGAAAATTCACGGGTATCGGAGGTGCTTGGATTCATCCAGGACCTATTCTTAGAATTAGCTACCAGTGCTGACCAGCTTGATTTCCCGGTACTATATGCCAGTGCCAGGGAAGGTACAGCTGTAACCGAACTAGGTGTGAAAGGCAAAGACATCACTCCTCTCTTCGAATGCATCTTAGAAGAAGTACCACCACCGCAAATTGAAAGTGGGTCATTTCAAATGCTGGTTTCTAACCTGGACTATGAAAGCCACAAGGGTAAAATAGCTATTGGTAGAATCTGGAGGGGCAAGGTTGCCACCCACGACCCAGTAGTTAGTATGAGTGCTGATGGGAGCATAGCTCATTATGAGATTGGTGAAGTATTTACATATCTCGGTCTCAAGCGCTTGGAGATAGCCGAAGCCGAGGCGGGTGACATAGTAGCTGTAACCGGGATCGAAAAAATCAATATTGGAGATACCATTGCCAGCCCGGAGCAGCCTGAAGCTCTACCGCGCATAGAAGTTGGCGAACCTACGGTAGAGATGACCTTTGGTGTAAACACCTCACCGTTCGCCGGCCGTGAGGGGCGCTTTAGCACCACGCGCCAGCTACGGGAGCGGCTCTATAAAGAATTGGAGACTAATCTTAGTCTCCGGGTACAAGATACAGATAGTCCGGACACCTTCCTGGTAAAAGGGAGAGGAGAGCTACACCTGGCTATTCTGATTGAAACCATGCGCCGGGAGGGCTACGAATTTGAAGTCTCCAAACCAGAAGCTATTACCAAAGTAATTAACGGGGAGCTTATGGAACCCATGGAGGTTCTTACCCTTGATACCAAAGAGGAATATATTGGAGTTTTAACCGAGATGCTGAGCAAGCGGCAAGCTCAGCTTACGGATATGCGCAACGATGGCCGTGATAATGTGCACTTAGAATTCCGTGTACCGACGAAAGGACTCATTGGTTTCCGCAGTGCCTTCCTTACCGCTACCCGAGGTGAGGGTATCATGAATACTAATTTTCTTGGCTATGAGGCCTGGCATGGAGATATAACTTCAACTCGCAATGGAGCACTGGTAGCCTCGGAACAAGGCGTAGCGGTTACCTATGGTCTAAATAATGCCCAGGGGCGGGGCCTCACCTTCATTGAACCTAATACACCAGTCTACGAAGGTATGATAGTGGGGCTAAATCCGCGGCCTCAGGACATAGCCATCAACGTATGCAAGGAAAAGAAGAAGACCAATGTACGCTCGTCAACATCCGACATTGCTGTAAAGCTGACTCCTCCCGTGAAGCTGAGCTTGGAGCAAGCTATTGATTTTATCAATAAGGATGAACTGGTTGAAGTGACTCCTGAGAACATTAGATTGAGGAAAAAGTTACTCACCCAGGCACAACGGTTGAGGAGCATCTCTCTTTCCCGTCGGTTGTTGGCATAGACATGGCTTACCATTAACATGCTTTTGGGCTCGAATTGATACCCTATTCTCTTACAATGGGGTTTGTGTTCTTTTGCAAAGTGGGCCACTTTAGTGTATAATGTTATATTGTTTAAGCTTAGGTTATCATATACTTTTTTAAATCCTCAGATTTTGTCAAGTATTGGGTGACCCAAACTCTAACTAAAATTTTGAAGAGAGGAGGTCATCCAGTGAGTTTTCAGGACAAGTCGATCCAGTGTTCCGATTGCGGGGCTACCTTTACCTTCAGCGCTGAGGAGCAAGAGTTTTTCCAATCTAAAGGCTATACCAATGAGCCCAAGCGCTGCCCCTCGTGCCGCCAGGCAAGAAAAACAGAGCGTTATGGAAACAGTGGCTCTGGTTACAGAACCCAGCGGCAGATGTTCCCGGTAAAATGTGCCCAGTGCGGCAAGGATACCGAAGTACCCTTTGAACCCCGCGGTGACAAACCGGTGTACTGTAGCGATTGCTACCGCAAAGTCAGACCGAGTAGATAAACCAGGTCAAACCTCAAGTCACGTCTGGGCTGGGCAACCGACCCGGACGTAACTCTAGAAAGTAGGAGTTTTGTCATTGGAAGTTTCGATACATGAAGGTGAATCCCAGGATTCTCTGTTGCGTCGCTTTCAAAGAACGGTACAGGTGAGTGGCATTTTGCGCGAGGCAAAGGCCCACCGCCACTTCATATCCAAGGGAGATGCTGCCCGGATAAAATCAAGAAACAGCGCCAGAAGAAGGCGGCGTCAGAGATATTGAGCGTGGTAGAAGAGACAAATCAAAAAAAGGGGGCAGACTATGAAAATCTATGTAGGTAACCTATCCTATGAGGTGACTGAAGAGGAACTACGGGCGGAATTCGCTGCTTTTGGGAAGGTTGAATCGGTAAGTATCATAACGGACAAGTATAGTGGACGGCCAAAAGGATTTGCCTTTGTTGAAATGCCTACCGTGTCCGAGGGGCAGGCGGCCATCACTGCTCTCAACGGGAAGACTATAAAAGACCGGGCGCTCACCGTAAATGCAGCACGGCCTCGCTCTGATGACAGAGGTGGCTCTTATGGGGGCAGGAGAAGCGGTGGATTTGATAGAGGAAGGGGTGGAAGATACTAAGACTCCATCCTCATTTGATTCTACTTGATACGCAGAAGATAAATCTATGACTCCAAAGAGCCATTAGTCTAGACGTTAATGACAAACGTTGGGCCAAGCCTAGCCCACTTCTAAAGAAGGGCGGCTAATATGAACATCTATGTGGGCAACTTATCTCCTGACGTTACTGAGGAAGAACTGCGACGAGAATTCGTGGCTTTCGGAGAAGTGATATCTGTCGTCATTATGAACGACAAGTATATTGGTAGTGGCCAGACTAGGGGATATGGATTTGTTGAAATGGCCTCAAAGTCGGAAGGCGAAGCCGCAATTACTAGCCTCAAAGGCAAAAGACTAAAGAGCCGGGTGATTGATGTTGTTGGAGCCCTTCCTCTTTCAGATAAGAGCAGTATAGAGTCTCTCCGGGGAAGAGGCAACCGGTTTAATCGAAAAGCGAGACAAAGAAGGTACTAAATCACAATAAATCAATTGAGCAGCCTCTCCTATGTTGGAGACACATAACACGATATTTTACGGAGGAGCTGTAGTGAATTTCGAAACCTTCAGTTTTCATTTGACCATCATGGCCGGTATACGGGTGCTCGGTTATGTTACCCCTACACCAATCCAGCTTCAATCCATCCCACCAATTATGCAGGGCCGTGACCTCATTGGTCTGGCCCAGATCGGAACCGGCAAGAGCCATGGGAAAATCTCAAAAGGAGAAGGCTATGGAAGATAGAGTCGCAATCTTCATAGATGGGAGCAATCTGTATCACGCTCTACGAAGCAACTTTAGACGCTATGACCTCAACTTTGCCGAGTTTGCCAGTAAACTAAGCGGCTCCAGACGCTTATTCCGAACATATTACTACAACGTCTTACAGGACCCAATTCAAAGGCCTGATGGCTATCGAGAACAACAGGAATTCCTTGATATCCTGCGCAAGACACCATACCTAGAGATTCGACTAGGGAGTACTAAGGTGGCACAGGGTATCCCTGTTGAGAAGGGTATAGATATTATGTTGGCTACAGACCTGCTATATTTTGCTTGGAATGACTTCTACGATGTGGCAGTGCTTGTCAGCGGTGACTCTGATTTCGCTTATGCCCTTCAAGCGGTAAAGAACATGGGTAAGCATGTTGAGGTAGCCTACTTCGAGAACGGGGTATCCAAGGACCTCTTAAATATAGCCGACAATCGGCATCTACTAAACCGGAGCTTCTTCATTGGTTTGTGGGTAGGTAAACGTCGTACCAAGCGCAGAAGAATAACTGGGGAAGACTAAAAACAAGGCCAGTTCGGGTGACGAATAAGCCTCCATTGACAGCCTAGCTTTTAGAGGGTAACCTCACATACTCGGAAAGAAACTGAACAATTCATCGCTTTGTGGCCTAAGAAGCCCCGCCTTTGTCATTTTGTCCCTTTCGGATAAGCGGTTGCAGCAAGCGTAAGTACATCCTGTTCAAGCACTGCGCGTCTTAAAGACCTGCACAGGGGGCGGTCAGTCACCTGTTCAAATGGGGCGAAATATCCTGTGACCAAGGTTCCTCATGCAATAGCTTACTAGTGGTGTTCATATATGTTTCGATTTAGTTCCATACATCTCCCAAAAGAACGTTGTCGCCGTAATCCAGCCTTACTCCACTCTAGGCTCTTATTTACTCTATGTGAGCACGTATTCTTTAGTTTTGGTGGTCTGAACATCTGACTGACTGAATGAATGAGTAACTGAATGAACAATTGAACCACAAGCTGAACACTTGGCTGAACCCTTCTTTAGCCTACGTGGGCGAGCAAATTGTCTGCAGTCTTTCCAAGCTTTTCGCGATATTCGCTCAGGGATTCATCTGGCTTTTTTACCCAATCTTTCCTTCGCCTCCTCATATATCTTCTTGATAACTCTCGGAGGTAAAGTTGGATCCGGTAATGTACTGTTTATCACATCCCAGCAGAAGAGCACACTACTTGGTAGTGGTGGTAACGGGGGCGGAGAAGACTCTAATGATTCTGCTACAGCATTGACTGCCCGATCGTATATGCTTTTTTTGATCGTTTGCCTGCTTCCGCAGTGTGGACACTTGCGTCTCTTCCAATCTCGGTAGTCCTCGACTCTAGCTTTCCAGGGCCGAAGGCATTTCAGGCAGAAGTAATCCTGCATCGGACACAAAGTATAGTCTAACTACCTAGGTTTTGGCAACCTCCGCAATCAACGGGCTTGACAACTTCCATTACATGGAAGTACAATATAGAGGCAATGCTAAAAGCGAGGCGATAACATGCCAGGAGACAAAAAGGCAGTAGGTTACATCAGGGTAAGCAAAAATCCGCAGGCTCAGGGGGACAGAGCCAGCCTAGCAGAGCAGGCCGAGATGGTTAAGGAATACTCTCGGCGCAAGGGTTATGAGCTGGTAAGAATATTCTGCGACGTTGGAGAGAGATGGGACGCCAAAAGGTCTGAATTCAGGGAGATGACAGCCTGGGGGAGAACCAAGCCAAGACCGTACGACATGATTGTTGTCCCTTGGGTTGATCGGCTGGTTGGTAGCACTAGAGTGCTGGCAGAGTTGGAACCTCTGTTTGATGAGTGCGGTATTGATATCGAAGGCGTCGGCGAGCCTATTAGCAAGCAATGGTTACTAGTTAACACCTTGATAGCGAAAGGCGAGATTGAGGCAAAGAGGCACCGAGGTAAGACCGGAGTCAAAACGGCTGCCAACCGAGGCCACATAATTGGGCCACCCCGCTACGGCCTTAAGCATGACGCAATAACCGGGGATATAGCCGTCGATGAAACTGAGGCTCACTGGGTGCGGCAGATGTTTGAGTGGTGCATCAACGGCTGGGGCCGGGAAAAGATAGCGTTCACGCTCAATAGGCTAGGAGTGCCGACACGCAAAAATGGCAAGCGTGGCTGGTCGCCGCACATGGTGGCCAGGGTACTCATGGGAACTTATACATACGGCGAGTACTGCTACCATATAGATGAGGAAGCTGTGCACTTCCAAGTGCCGCCGATAGTGAGCAAGGAGACCTTTGGTCGGGCAGCCGAGGCACGACAAAGCCGAGAGAATTTCGGCCACAGACTGGATTTACGGCCCTACATTATCAAGGGGCGGAAGCTGCGTTGCCGGGAATGTGGCCTAGGCTTCCGCATTCTCTCTAAAAGCACCACGTTTAGGCGGAAGCTAGCGAGTGGAGAAACCAGAGTGTATTATCGGAAGGCGCTGCAACCGTCTATCATTTGCCGCGGTATGGATTTGTACCCCCACCTATTCCATTGCCGCTCACCAAAGCATCTCGACTTTGATAAAGTGCAAACCTTGGTTGTACGGAAGGTCGCCGAAATCATGGGTAGCGAGGACTTTGCCCTTGCTGTTGCCTGCCCCGACGTCAGCGAAGTGGACAAGAAAGCGGCTAAGCTGCGAGACGCGAAAGATAAGGTCAAAGAGTTGGAACGACAAATAAGCTTTGTGGTGACGGAAGGCAGAATCGGCAAGATTCCCAAGCGGGTATATGATGAGCAGATAGCCCACCTTAATGAGATGTTGGAACATTGGGAGAGTGAGGTCGAGCAGTTAGAAAAACAACACCGCGATAGTGCTGACAAAATTTCAAAGCTACAGCAACTGGAGCCCTTACTCAGCTGTTGGAGAGGGTTTTGGGAGGTCTTTAAGACGGCGGAGGTCAAATCGAGGCCAACTGACGACTCAGACGGTATGTGCGATTTGCCAATGACGGCGAAGAACCTGGCGGAACTGAGTCAGATCGTCGATTACCTTGTTGAGTGGGTTGCCATCGACCAGAACAACAATGTGTCCGTTGACTTGAGTTTACCTGTCCTCGACGGCATCAAACAAGACGCAGTTCGTAGTCGTCAGATGGTTACAGCACCTTAAGCCTCTTATGTCCGTTAGCCTGTCCTTCCCCTGAAGGACTAGCACTACCCGCCTTGGCGGGTATCACCTTGACGACATTACTACCGCCCAAAGCCTTAAGGTATCCGAGTAAGCCTTTGCGCCCTAGAGTAAGGTCAAGTAGCATTACCCTGTCGGCTAATGCTCTGGACAAGGCATTTACCAGCATAGCCTTATGAGCTACAAAGCCTTCGCCTGAACGCTTGCCCACGATATTCAGTTGTTCCACAAAACCCCCTTTTGGCATTACTGGTAGTGGGCAAGGCTATCGGCTTCACCTAGTAGTAACTATCCGATAACCCGCAACCCGCTGGCATAATCGGTAGTCCTACTACATACTGGGCATCGGGAAGGGTAAAACGGGACATTAAATCAAGGTTTTTTGGTATCTTTTTAACTCTTTTGCCTTTTGACGGTTAAAATACCTACGCTCTGTCTCGGTTAGCGGTATCCCGTTTGCCCTCTTATGGGCTATCCTGACTAACCGCATCGGGCAACCGAGTAGAAAGGTTTTATCCTCTAGCCAAGCCTCTAGGTCAATTGCCTTGTCGTCGGCTATGGTGTCTATCAGCTCGGTAGTATTACCATCGCCATCGTCTATCGGCTCATTAAGGCTTAAGATAGTCAATTGACGCTTAAGGTGTCGCCAATACTTCTGGCACTCATAAGAGCCTATCCGTAGCATAGCTATGTCGGATAATTGACCACCACCATCATTGTCTAGCCTGATTTGGGCTTGGGCAAGGCTCAATATAATGGTGTGGTTTAAGTCCTCTCTATCCTGATACTTTGCCTTGTGTTGTAGCTTGTCGGCTACCGTGATATACTTACCCCAGTCTAGCATTGTGGCTTACCCCCTTTGTTAGACTTGCCCTAGCTCGGTTAACTGCTGGCTAGGGCATCTCATTTGCCCTAGGCTAGGCAAGCGTCCAGCTTTGGCTATATTCGGTTGTTAAGGTTCAATTTATTCTATTTATAGCATCTCACAAAAAGATATTAAGTAAAATCAGAGGAAGCAATTGCATCCTTCTCTCCCCCCGGGCGAGGCAAATAACGGAAAGGTAAAAGTCAATCATACTGATTGTCCAAGGGTGGCATAACGACGAAATTGGGGCGCAGCCCTGATTGAGAAACCATCTGAGACGCTCTGTAATCAAAAATCAGGCAGGTGGGAAGATTCTTGTGAGGGAATCCCTCCGGGATATGCTTCCGAGGAGCACCTAAGGCTTAACGTATGAATGTACCTTGGCGCTTCTTTGCTCTCTGGAGTAATGATAGAGGGTCATAATAGGGTCTGATAGCTCTACGATAGTAGCCTTTTTGCCGGCATCGGTGAGGCGATAGTAGACACGGGATGGAGCCGGTGGGTAATCATCTTGGATGGCTGATGGTTCGACTTTACCACTTTCTTCCACCCAGCCCAGTCTTTTCAGATGATTAAAATACCTGGTAAAAGAGGCATATCTCATTTTAAGTTCCTTGTATGGGATCCTGCTGAGGTAATATTCCAGCCTCTCTCTGTATTCCTCATCGGTAAAGGCAGGTTGTCCTCGCTTTATTTTTCTCTCTTCCTCCCGCTCTACTGGGTCTCTGGCGTGAGCTCGGTGCAGGGCGCTCTTATACTCAAAATGGATATCGGTCATGGGAGCGCCTTCTTCGGGGTCTATCCTCTTTGAACCCTCCGGTGCGTTGCCCTTAAGAAACTCGATGACGAACCAGGCTGTACCAAAAGGACGGAGAAAGCCTCCGTGTCGAGGTCTAAGTTCCACCTGGTCTTACCCCTTTCCGCCAAAGACTTTCGTACCACTCCTTGAGCTCGCCGCCCGCAACCTTTCGGTACCTAGCTGTGGTATTAAAGCTGACATGACCGAGCTGCTCTTGCAGAAGCCTTAAACCATCACCAGAGTCATCAATTCGCATAGCATGAACCGCAAAAGAGTCTCTCAGCCTGTGAGGGCTAACATTATGTACCTTTCCAGTCTCAGGACTGACTAGCTTGGGTAGCCCTGCTCTCTCGTTACACTCCTTGATAATCTGCCAAGCCCTGTGTCGATTGATGCCAAAAATGAGCTTCTTGCCATCGCGGGATACTGCACCGCCGCGGTCAATGTAAGCTTTCAACACTTGTAGAGTATCCCTGTCCAGAGGTAGCGTCCTCATCCGGCGGTGCTCCTGCTCCTTGGCCACTGCCTTCTCTACCCTTACACCACACCTAGGGCAGAAACTGTGGCCCTTCCCTAGCCTAGCACGACATTGTGGGCAGGTAAGTTTGACTCGTGACTTCAAATGCTGAATGGTGATCGTACTCTCGGTAAAGTCTATATCTTTCACCTCAAGGGCTAGAGCCTCAGAGATGCGGCAACCTAGTCGCCTCAGGAGTCTTATTAGCAACTTGTCTCTGAGGCATGTGGCTGTATTCTCGAGTTTCTCTGTTTCCTCGATTTCAAGATACGCTCGCATTCTTCGTGGCCGCTTCCAATCTGTGTTATCGCTGTCTACCACCTGCTAGCGCTTCTTCGGCCCACGATGGACGAAGATGCGCCAAAGGGTCTTCGCTAGCCACTCGTGTGGGGCCTAAGTAGTACTGCCATGAGCTAGTTCACTCCGTTACCAGTTTTTCTTTCCTGTGGCTGGAGGAACTTCAACTTCTCCCTTCGAACCTCCTCCGCCACTTTGCTCACCAGTAGAACCCAGGCTAACTATGGGGGATTTTTGAGTGTGAGACCGCACTCGGGACACTTAAAATCTCCACTTTCGACCATTTCCAGCATAACCGTTCTCCCCTCTTTCCCGCTCAACTTGGAAGGAAAGCGACAGTCCGGGCAAGAGACATCCAGCGGGTCAGGCAGACTTATCCATAAAACCAGAGTCCAATAGGCTAGGTCGAGGACGAGGCCATAAAGCTCCAGGTCATGTGTAGGTGTTTCACTCTCTTCGACCTTCCTCGATGCCAGTTGCGCTACTCTTTCTTCAACCATGGCCTCCTCCTTTCTTAGGTGGTCTTTTACGAAATCAGCGAATGAGCGCCCAGTGCGTTCCAAATGCTCCTCAAGAAGCTCATCGTCCTCTTTATTCAGCCTGCAGCTCCTGGTAGGATGCGCTTCTTCATAACGCTTCCTGCTTGGTGATTTTTTGCTCTTATTAGTTCTCGCCATTCTTATCCCCTCCCGACATGGATTTAAGGATTTACTATCTACTTAGGCAATCAGGATGCTGTTCTTGGTTCAACATTCGCTCCAGAGCTGCCTTCGATACCAATAGCCGCCGCCCCAGGCGAACCACCGGTAGCTTCCCGCATCGAGCCATCTCATACGCTAGACCACGACTGATACCAAGAAGGCGCGCCGCCTCTTCTACGGTCAGCGTCAAACGCTCAATCTTGCCTACTTCGTCTTCCCCGTTGCCCATTGCTCGCCGCCTTCTCCCACTTGACAAGTCGTCGCATATGTGGTATATATGAAATAATGCAAGCGGAATATCACGATAATATGACTATACCACAAGATGCCATTAGTGTCAAGAAGTTTATGGCGGTAAATTAATACGAATAGCTCATATTAAGCACAGGAGGAAAATAATGCGACGCGGATACAGCCATAATGTTAGGGCCGAGGCCATTGCCAGGCGCTATCAACGAAGAGAGTGGAAGGAAATTCAAGCTGCAATCCAGCAGAAGTATGGCGTGAAACCAAGTATAAGGCAGATGCAAAAGTGGTTTGAGGATTATCAGGGAACCACAGATGACCCGACTGGTGTTAAATATGTGGCCAAGGTGATAGAGGACACTGCCAACCTAGCCAAACCCTTAGCGCAAGCCAAGATGATGGCGGACGTGATGCCATTGTGGTTGAAACTCCAAGAGGAGCACAAGTTGTCATTTTTTGACGCAGGTTGGATGGCTTTTTTATCATTCTTTGAAGCCCAGCTCGGACGCGAAAACTTTGACCGAGTCGTTGGGGATTATCTGAAGATGCGTGATGAACTCATACAGAGGCCAACGTGATAATCTTCAAACGAAACGCTGGTAAAGAGAGCTATTCATCTAAGAATAGTTTCAGTCTGAGGAAAGGAGGAAGCCGGAATGAGAGGCTCACTAATCAAAAGGGGTAAGAGTAGCTATGCCGTAGTCCTTAACTTGGGAATTGACCCGCAGACGGGTAAGCGTAAGCAGCAGTGGGTTAGCGTCAAGGGCACCAAAAAGGACGCTGAGAAGAGGCTTGCGGAACTGCTACACCAGCTTGACACCGGCACGTTTATGAAGCCGGGTAAGACTACCTTGGCAGAGTTTCTTGAGAGGTGGTTAAAAGACTATGCCTGGCCCTATTTAACCCCCAGGACAGCAGAGGGCTATGAACATATCATACGCCGTCATTTTATCCCGGCGCTAGGCAATATGACACTGACGCGGCTAAAGCCTGAACATCTTCAAAGGTATTATTCAGAGAAGCTAATAGGCAGCCTGAGTGCGCAGACAATACGACACCACCATACGGTCTTACATAAAGCCCTGCAAACGGCGGTAGAATGGGGACTATTAAACCGCAATGTGGCCGATGCCGTCAGCCCGCCTCGTGTCCAACGTCCGGACATGCAGACCTGGGAGGAAGACGACATTGCCCGTTTCTTTGAGGCTGCCAAAGACACGCCCTATTATGCGCTATTCTACACAGCCCTTTTCACCGGTATGAGGCGGTCTGAATTGTTAGCCCTGCGCTGGCAGGACGTGGACTTTATACTAAGCCAGGTTTACCTAAGCCGAAGCCTGCATGTCTTGAAAGGTGGTAAAGTAATCTTCAGGTCGCCCAAAACGACTAAGGGAAGGCGCACTATAGCCTTACCACCTTCAGCTGTTCTGCTGCTTAAAGAGCACCGCGAAAAGCAGAAGTTGGAGCGGACCATGCTGGGAATACCGCTGACCGATGATGACCTGGTTTTCAGTCACTTTGATGGGAAGCCGTTACTGCCCAATACCGTGACTCATGCCTGGATTAAACTGGTGCGGCATGCCGGGCTAAAGCCTATCAGGTTACATGACGCCCGCCATAGCCATGCCAGCCTTATGCTTAAACAGGGAGTACACCCTAAGATAGTCCAAGAGCGGTTGGGGCACTCCAGCATACAGATAACTCTTGATACCTATTCGCACGTTGCCCCAGGACTTCAACAAGCGGCAGCAGTTCGCTTTGACGAGGCTTTTAGCACTAGGTATAATGAACCTGAAAATGAGCCTATTGAAAAAGTTCGTTAGCAAAATGTTAGCAAAAATGGCAATGCTTTCGTTAAGTTAACCAGTATAAGGCGTGCGCCTATAGCTCAGCGGATAGAGCATCGGTCTTCGGAACCGAGGGTCGTGGGTTCGAATCCCCCTAGGCGCGTACCTGCCAGGGAGCTAAAACAGCCCCAGATACCAACCGAGGATATTGCTTCCCCATAGTAAGGTAACTAGAGTTGCCAAAGAGAGGAAAGGAGCAAAAGGGATAGCCTCTTTCCGCTTCTTTATTTTAAGCGCAAGGAGGAGCCCAGCCACTAAAGCGCCAAGAAACACCGCCAGAAGCAAGGCAACAAGTATCAGGGGAAAGCCAGTAACTAGACCTATTAACGCCGCCATTTTAACATCTCCCCACCCTATTCCCCCCCGGGAAATAAGAACCACCAGTAAAAATAACCCCAGACCAATGCCACCACCAATGGCAGCCTGTCCAATTTCGGGCACAATCTCTGATTGAGGGAAAAAGATAGGGAAAAAAATGCTGAAGAGCAAAGCTACTGCCATAGCCGGATAGATAACCTTGTTCAAAATAAGCCCGTGCTCCAAATCAATGACCAGAAGCACAATGAAAAGACAGCAGTAAAAGAGGGTGATAGCAAGCTCAATGCTCAAGCCATAGCGCCAATAAAGGTAGCCAAAGAGGGCCCCAGTGCCAACTTCCACCCAGAGTAGTCGCCGGGGGATAGGTGCCTGGCAGTAGCGGCAGCGACCGTGTAGCCATAAGTAGCTGAAAACAGGAATTAGGTCTTTTATGGCTAGGCGGCGCTGGCAAGAAGCACAATGAGAGGCAGGGAAAAGAAGCGACTGACTACTGGGCAAGCGGTCACAGCATACATTGAGAAAGCTAGCCACTGCCAACCCTAGTAGGGTGAAAACAACGATGAAAACAGCTTCCATCTCGGTCTCTATTTTGTATGCTTCTAATAATATAGTCAATAGGTGGCTGTAGATAAGTAATATTGACTTTTGCTATCTGGGCGAATTATACTTGTTTAACAGTTATGTAATAAATTGTGTGGAGGGAGAGCTTGGCAGAAGTCAATAAGCCTATAAGCAACGTTCCAGAAGTAACCGAAACCCCGTCTGCTATAAAGGCGGGGGAAAATGAAACGGCAATGAAATTGGTGGCAGAAATGCTGGCAGAGAAAATCACTGATATTAGACCTCAGCTTGATTTCACCAGCGAACTGGGCTTCATCTATCCAGCCGTTGAACAGGTATTAGGGGTTAAGGGCAAGGAAGTAGCATCAATCTTAGAATCCCTGGCAGATAAAGGCATACTGAAAAGAGATTTCTTTGATAGGCTCCTCCACTGTCCCCAGTGCCGGTCAACGAATCTTAGGCCAACTACCCATTGCCCTAAGTGTGGCTCGGGGAATATTGCCCGGGGCAGGGTCTTCGAGCACTTTATCTGTGGATATGTTGGGCTTGAAGATGAGTTTGTAGCTAAGGGTAGATATATATGCCCCAAGTGCAAACAGGAGCTACGGACTATTGGCAGTGACTACCAGAGCCTGGGGCTACTGCGCAAGTGCCGCGATTGCGATGAGGTATTCAACATACCCCTAATAAAGTGGCGCTGTCTGAAATGCTCATCGCTCACCGCTGAGGATAAGGTTATTGAGGTAAATATCTATTCCTATACTCTCAATGAGGCAAAGAGAGGCTGGCTTGAGTTTGAACTCAAGCCCAAATCGCAGCTCATAGAATACTTGAAGCAGTGCGGCTATGAAGTAACGGAAAATGCTATCTTGAAAGGCAGGTCAGGGGCGGAACACAGTATAGACATACTGGCTACCAGGGATGATGGCATCGTTACCTATAATATTGCTATCGGGGTTAAGGTAGCTGGGGATGAGATAGAGCTGGGAGAGATATTTGACTTTGATGATAAAGCCTATGATATAGGCATTCATGATAAAATCCTGGTTGTCCTTCCTGGACTGCGCAGGGAAGCCGAGAAATTTGCCAGCCAGCAGAGGATAAAGGTGCTTGAGGTCAGGGATTTGGAGACGGTGCTGGCTAGCGGTGCCCCTCAGCCCAGCAAGGAAGTAAAAAGGGAGCCCTTTGAATTTAAGTCCAAATCACAGCTCATAGAATACTTGAAGCAACTTGGCTACGAAGTAAAGGAAAATGCTGAGGTTAAAGGTAGGTCTGGCGCTACACATAATATAGATATACTGGCTACCAAGGATGATGGCATTGTTATTCACCATATTGCTATCGGCATTGAGGTAGCTGTGGAGCCAGTGGGGCTGGATAAGGTGTTTGGTTTTGATGATAAGGCCTATGATATAGGTATCCTGGATAAAGCCTTCATTGCTGTTCCCGGGCTTGCCCCGGAAGCCAGGCAGTTTGCTCAAAGGCAGAGAATCAGGGTCTTTGAGGTTAAGCATCTAGAGCCATCTGGCTAGGGTGAGGTCAATACTATAATACTATATTACTATTACCAAAGGGCTATTGACATAAAAGGAACCATACATTACTATAATTTACGCTACTCAAGTTAAGTCTAAATAACCAGGAAAGGAGGTAATAAGGAAATGAGGAGGTTTATGAAACGGCTTCGCCGTGGGGAGAAGGGCTTCACCCTGATTGAGCTGCTGATTGTGATTGCCATTCTGGGCATACTGGCGGCGGTGGTTATCCCCAATGCCGCCGGCTTTATGACCACCGGCACCCTGAATGCAGCCAACACCGAGGTAGCCAATGTCAAAACGGCAGGTACGGGGTACATGGCAGAGAACGGAGTGTGGCCGTGTAGCCTGGCGGACGGCGATGACACCAGCGGGGTCATCGCAACCGGGAAGCTAGACCCCTATCTCAGCGGAGACCTTAGAGCAGACTATAGTTTTAATGATGATGGGGAAATAGATGGTGCCGACGCAACCATAACCACCCCGGTCGCCGGTTGGGGGACGGACATAGTTTTTGACCTTTCTGACCAGCAGTGGGTTAGATATGAAGGAACAGGGACAGGAGGAGGCACACAAGAATAAGTAGTTAAATATCCTGAAGCCTTAATTAAGCCAAGCGATTAAGAATAGCTCATTGGCTGGTTATTTTGTTTCTATCTTGCCGATGAGCTTTTCTATTTTAGAAACTCTAAATTCTATCCTTCCAAGAAGGACTAAATCCTAAACAATATCAAATCACATTCCTTTTCGTCATTGCGAGGAGCATTGTGACGAAGCAATCTCCAAAAATATCCCCTACAGAGATTGCTTCGCTTCGCTCGCAATGACAAGGAAGAGAGCAAGGAACTAAATGATTTGAAATTTGAAAATTAGGATTTGTTTAGGATTTGGTGCTTAGATATTAGTGTTTGGAGCGAAGCGACAGGAACTCTTGCTGAGTTAGCCCAGACTGTTTAATTATTGAGTATAGAACGCCTCTTTTGATGTCTTTAGGGCTGGCATTCTAGTCATACGCTAATGACTTCTGCTCTTTCTATTCTTTCCTCAAGGCTCGGCGGGACCGGTTCGCCGTGCTTCTGGAGGGAGGTTATATACCCTTGAATAGCATCCTTAATCATTGCTAGGGCTTCCTCTACAGTCTCACCCTGTGTAACACAGCCTGGCAACTGTGGACAGCTCACTATATAGCCACCCTCCTCTGCCACCTCTAAATAAACTAAGAACTTTGCCATAATCCCCTCCTTTAAGAGGATAACAGATTGCTTCTTGTTAAGCAACCTCGCAGGCAAAAATCAGCCGAGACACCTGGGAAAAGCTTTAGACTATTTTATTTCTACCCTGCCGATGAGCTTTTCTATTCACTATTTGTCAACCTCACCCCCTTTATGCACCCTAAAAAATCTTTGATTTTTCAGGGAACCCGCTTTATCCCCCTCCCTTCATAAGGGAGGGGGAACTGGTTATGTAAGAGAGGCTTTTTACCCCACAAAAACTTTGTTTTTGCGGGGACCCCGTATTCGCCTCTCTTTGACTCTCCGTGATAGGAATATCTTCTTATCATGAGGGGGTCAGGTCGAAGACTCTTCGAGGGGATAGGGTCAATGCCACAGAGAAACCAAACATGATAATCTGTGTCACCAATCTATCTGAACTAGCTCACCCCGCTGTGGAGAATGACCTAACTGGGAAATTTCCCAGAAAGAGTGGCAAAGCCTGTAGAAAAGGGGGTTATTTTATCTCTACCTTGCCGATGAGCTTTTGTACTTCCTGGCGGTCGTTGCAGAAAGAGAGCAGGGTTTCGCCGCTGATGATTCGTTTAAGATAGAGGCTAACCAGAGCTTCGTCGAGCGAAATCATACCAATTTCCCGGTGAGTGCGAATTACATTAGGTAACAGGTAGATTTTGCCCTCACGAATGAGGTTCCTTACCGGCGGATTAGCCAGCATAACCTCAACAGCAGCTATTCTCCCTGAGCCATCAGCCCTGGGGACAAGCACCTGGCACAGCACAGCAATGAGTAGAGAAGCCAACCGCGTCTGGGCTAGATGGCGCTCATGAGGCGGGAATAAATCTATTATCCTCTCCATCGCCTGGGAGGCACTGGGGGCATGACCGGTGGTTAATATCAAATGCCCGGTCTCAGCGATAGTAAGCACCGCCGCCGCAGTCTCTAAATCCCTCACCTCACCCACCAGAATCACATCCGGGTCCTGCCTCAGGACATGCTTTAGCGCCTCAGCAAAGGATAGGGTATCGCTGCCCAACTGCCGCTGAGTTATAGCACACTTTAGGCTGGGGTGGACATATTCAATAGGGTCTTCAATGGTAACCACATGGCGACTTTCATTAGCATTCAAATGGTGAATCATAGCCGCCTGGGTGGTGGTCTTGCCGCTACCGGTAGGTCCAGAAACTATTACCAGTCCTCTTGGCCTTAGAGCAAGCTCCTTATATATCTGAGGCAGCTCCAGCTCATCTATGGTGGGGATTTTTGGTGGCAACAGACGCAGGGCAAGGCTGATAGCCCCCCGCTGCTGAGCGGCATTGCAGCGGAGACGACCGACACCGGGTAAGGTATAGCCAAAATCAAGCTCCAGGTGGCGGTGGAAATCTTCCCTATCCTCAGGCGTGGTTATCTGGAGAAAAGCCTGGCTTATCTCGTCAGCAGTTAATGGTGACACACCATTTACTGCCTCCAGGGAACCATTAACCCGCAGTAATGGCTGGCTGGAGAGAGCCAGGTGCAAATCAGAGGCACCCCTCGACTTAGCTATGCGAAGCAGTGAAAAAATATCCATCTCTTCCCCCCTACTTGAGGAGGAAATTAAAGGTAAACCCTTCAACTTCCTCCTCTACTTCCTCTACAGCGATAGACGAGATAATAACGATAGGGAATCTGCCGCTGTTTCTTAAATCTCTGGCATATTGGAAAATGTCATCCTCATCCGGGGCTATGCCACTTACAGTTACCGATTCACCCCCATGACTAACCACAGTCAAATCTACATCCCTTGGCAGCAGGCTTACAATCTGGCTCAAATCTCCGTCAACCTTTTCCCGAGCCTTTCCCAGAGAGGTGAATGTAGTGTTAAAAATGTCCGTCCTGGCTTCTACCGGCTCAATCTGCACTTCTATCTGCTCAACCTGCTCCCGCAGCGTCGCTATCTGCTTATGCTCCTGGGCAATACGGCTCTCAATAGGTGCTAGTTGAGAACGCAATACATCGGTATAAGCCATCTTGTTGTAAACGAGAAATCCCATATAGACGACTAAGCTAATGCCGATTATGATACCAATCGGGGCAAGGATGCTGGATAAACGGACAGCCTTAGTTATGTAAACCTCAGGCAAGGCATTAAAATTGACTAATGAAAAGTTAGCCTCCCCCTTTTCAGGCAATAGCTCCTTAAGTGCCAGCCCAATATTGACCATAAATTCGCTTGGGTCGAAGCCCTCAGGGGATTCCACAGGCGATGGCAATATTGACACCGGGCACTCTAACCTACCAGCCAGTGATTGCCAGCTCTCCGGCGCCTGTGCCAGGTCACCGCAAACAAACATAGGCACAGTTGAATCTAAAGGCTTCTCCTTGTGGCTGGAATTATAGAAGGCAATGGTTCTATCAACCTCTTCGGTGATAGTTGGTAACCTTTCTGATAACGATACAGCCTCACCGGGTAGGGATAGCCTGCGGATTAGTTGGGGGAGCCTATCCGCCATAACTATAATGTCAAGGTGGTCTAACTTGGCATTAACAATTATGGCCCAGGGCTCATCCAGGGTTCGACACAGGGCTAACGGGGCTAAGTCCATAATATATGGCTCAAGACCCGCCCGGTGCAGCGTCCGGTACAAAGCGTCAGCCACATTGCGGGGGAAAGTGGCTAAGAAAATGCGTGTTTCTCCCGTGGGGGCAGGAAGAGACTGGTATGAAAGGTAGACCTCCTCCAAAGGTACTGGTATCACTCTTCTCGCCTCTTGCTTTACCGCCTCAGGTAGTATAGCTTCAGGCAATTCAGGCAGGGAAATCAGACGATATAAGGAATTGAGCCCGCCCAAACCGGCAATAACTTTCCTTCCCGTTACCTTTGTAAGGTTGAATAGCTCCTTAAGCCTGTCAGCTACCCGGGCTTCATCAAGGACGAGCCCCTGGCTGACCAGACCTGGCTCCAGGGGTAAGCTAGCCCACTTCTTTATCCGCTTGCCCTTCATCTCCAGCAGGTTAATAGCGTCATCTCTAATAAATAGGGTAGTAACTTTTTTAGCCATAGTTATTCGCCCTTATAGCTATAGATAACAAGTTCAATGGTAGCCGATGGCTTGTCTTCTTCCTCCTCAGGTTCAGGAATATCCATATTTACCATCTCCATAGTAGCGGTGGTGAAATACTCACTTGTGGCTATGGCGTTGACGAAGTCAAGTATATCAGCCACCTCACCCTCAACCTCTACTCCAAAAGAGGTAACAGCGTAGGTAACATCCTCTACCTTTTCCTCACCCGGCTCTGATGCAGTAAGACTGGTTATCTCCAGGTCACAATCGTCAGCAATCTCAAATAATCTCTCGTCGTATTCAATGCTCTGCACTGATTCAGGGAATCTTGCCTCAATCTTAACAAGCGATGATGTAGCTTGAGCTAGTTGGCTTTCCCATTGGGTCAGTTGGCTTTCCAAATCCTCTCTTTCCGAAATAAGCTGGGGCAAGGCATCTTGAGCCACAGACAAGCTATCCCTTAGCTGCTCCTGCTCGTCAGCCTGCCGAGAATAGAGCATATATAGGGTAGCGAAGGCAATAACGAAAATGCCAATTCCCAGAATTAACCAGGCTGTCTTACTTAACCTCATCAGTTATCCAACCTCACCTTACATTAATAAAATCTTACCCCGGTGGGTTAATTTCCCAGGTCAGAATATTCACCACACCAATTTTTTCCAGTATAGCTGATTGGACTGTAGTATCTCCAGCTTCAGCTTCTATCAGCCACTTGTAAAGGCTAGGGGCATTAGTGGCAAAAGATATATCATTGCGTGTAACAGCACTCCATACAAAATAGAGGGAGTACGCCCAGTCGGGGTCGTAGACCTTGAACTTAAAGCTAAAACCGAGGTCGGCATTAAACTTTATCGCAGGGGGGCTTAGCTCCCATCTCCAGATGAAGGCAAAGCCCCCGGAGCTAAATTTGACTTCAGGGCTACCGTCTAAAAGACCAGCAAAGTCCATCTCTCCAAACTCTGTTCCTTCATAGCCGTAAGGACCCTCAACTAAACTCTGGTCGCCGGCAAGTGGTGAAAAGAAAGCACCTAAAGATTCTAAGGTACACTGACCAGCGCCATCATGATTTATGGTGATATGGCAGGTATATTCAACCCAACCTTCACCGTAATCGCGGACTATCTCATCTGCTGGTATCGTAAAATCAATCCAATCAGCGTGGGGCTGGTCGAACTTAATCTTATCCAGCTCATTCTCAGTGAGCAAAGCTGATAGGATGGATAGCTTGGTAATGTTAACGGTAACTTGCAGGCCGTTTATGTCGGTCAGGGTATAGGAAGGAAACGGATCGCCTTCATCTAAGCCCTGCAACTCATCGTAGTGTGGGGCAGTGGGAGTAATTATATTATATATTGCATCCTCCACCCCGGCATCGGCGGCATAGAGCCTATCCATCTTCTCCTCAAAGACTTGACCCACCATAAGCCCGGTGCTCATAAAACCGAGAAGAGGGGTGATGATAAGAGCGCCTACGAGCATCAGAACCAGCACTAGAATTAGCGCCTGTCCACTTTCCTTTTTGTTTATCTTCTTCAGTAGCTTCATTTATTAGCCACCTGCCTTCAATTACTACGGGCTTGTTCTGGGCATGATTTCGTAGGTTCTCTGCTCCTTAGCATCACTGACGGAGGCTATTATGGTTACGGTGAGTTTGTTACCAGCCATAGTTACTGTAGGTTCGGACGTGATGTATTCAGCGATGTAGCTTGAGTTTTCAGTTTCAGTCGTCACTACAAGATGACCGTCAGCATCATATTTGTTAGTAGTTATTTTCTGATAACGCCAGAGCTTATCACTATCGTCATCACATGTATAACACACTTCATAGGTGTCAATGCATGTATTGTTACCGCCACACTCATATTCCCAGCCCACCCAGGCTAGAGTTAAGACCTCCGTTCCTAGGGTAAGCGGGTCATCAACAGGGTCAGGTTCAATACTTTGAGCCATCTGGGCATCGTGGCTAATCCAGTAGCCAGCATTCTGCACCTGCCTGACAGCAGTCATATGATTGGATGTCCGGGCACTCCCGTCAAACACCTGGAAAATAGTCATGGTAATGCCACCAGTGATAACGCCAGCAACGGCGATAGCCAGCATGAGCTCAACTATAGTAAAACCCCTCTGGTTTTTATGAAACAACCTCACCCCTCGTAGAGTCTTCGACCTGTGTCCCCCCTCTCCACGATATGGATATATATTCCTATCATGAGGGGGAAGAGGAGTTTTGGGAGGGGCTACGCCCCTTCGTGATTCCCTATTTAATATCAACCCTAACCTGTGAAATATCATCGGTCTACCTTATAGCCTTCTAATGTAAAATCTCCCGATGTAATAATCGGATTATTATGATGGTAAACAATAATTGTTATCTTCTGGATACCAGTATCAGTAGCAATTCCATCGCCTTTATCCAGTCGCTCAGCTTTAAAAACATTAATATCATAATCATAGCCAGCAATATCATAGCCAGCAGGAATAATATCCTCGTTCAGCTCATATTGAGGTGGGTCATTATCGGCATCGTACTCCTGGTTCTTAACATATTCCATCTGACTTCTAGCCAGGCTTTCAGCGGTGGCTCGCTCATCGGCAATAAACAGAGCCTTGGAGGCAGTAGAAAGGGCGCCAAGAAAGGCAATAGCAATTATGCCCAAGAGGGCTATGGCTAGCATCACCTCAATTAAGCTGAAGCCTTTTTCGTTTTTCATCGACCTTAGCTCCTAGAAACTCACCTGCCCATAGATAGAATACATGGCTGAAATCATGGATACAGCAACAAAACCAATTATTAAGGCGATAATTACCACCATAGCTGGCTGAATAAACTCCACAGCAGAGCTAGTCCTATCATCAGCCTCAACCTCATAGCTCTGAGCTACAGTAGCCAGTGTGCTATCAAGGTTGCCGGTTTCCTCACCAACTCCAGCCATCTGCACCATCAAAGGCAAGAAGAGCTTCCTCTTTGCCATAGGTTTGGATAAGCCTTCACCTCTAATCAATTCCTGCTGAACCTCAGTTAGAGCCTTGACCACAGCCTTATTGTTACTGCTGTGGATAGCCAGGGTCATGATTTCGGGTAAAGGTAAGCCGACTCTGAACAGAAGGGCAATAGCCCGGCAACAACGGGAAAGCTCGCCAAGTAGATTAATTCGCCCAACTATGGGCAAACTGAGTAATAAGCTATCCCACTGATATTTCCCGGCTGGCGTTTTGATATAAGCAAAGCCTAAAGCAACAGCCGCTACTATCGCCAGCAAAAGATAAAGCCCGTAATGGATAAGCCAATCAGTAACCCCAATAAGCATCCTGGTAGGTAAAGGTAGTTCAGCTCCGAAGGCAGCATACAGGGTAGTAAAGGTGGGCAAAACAAAGGTGACAAGTATGCTTATCACTACAATAGCTACAATGACAAGGATAAAGGGATAGGTCAGAGCATTTTTAATCTTCTTTTCGGTAGTGGCTCCCCTCTCTAAATAATCAGCCATTTGTCTTAGCACTATTTCTAGATTGCCGCCCCGCTCACCGGCAGATATTGTCCGATGGTAGATTTCAGGGAAAGCCCGGGGGTGTTTACTTAGAGCTAATGATAACGAACTGCCACCGCGAATGTCAGAAGCTACCTCGCCAATCACCTTCTTCAAGGTGCGATTGGTTACCTGGCTTTGTAATAGCTCTAAAGAGGTAACAATATCAGTGCCAGATTCAAGGAGTAAAGCTAGCTGACGGGAAAACATTATTACTTCTCTGGGCTTTACCCGGGAAAAGCGGGCTGCCAGCCTTTCCATATTAAAAAAGGGGGTTATCGACTTCAGGCTAACTACTTGATAGCCGCCATAACTGAGCAAACTGGTTGCTGCTTCTTCGCTGGTAGCCGAAAGCCTGCCTCTGACCAATCTTTTATCCTCAGTATAAGCTATATAATGGAATTCCATTGAACCTCCAGTGGCTAGTCTGCAGAGTAGGCACTGCGCAGCACTTCAGAGGGGGTGGTGATACCTGCCTTTACCTTACGCATGCCATCGTTCATCATCGTTACCATGCCCTCCTTAAGTGCCTGAGCCCGAGTCTGGCTACTGCTAGCCTGGTTAGAGAGCATTGTCCTTATGGTGTCGCTCATAGCTAGAATCTCAAAGATTCCTGTCCTACCCAGATAACCGGTATAAGCGCACGACTTGCAGCCGGTACCATATTGAAATTCAGTCTGCTTCTCCCCGATTTCCTTTTGGTAAGCCATCTGCTCTGCCAGCGGAGCCTCAATAAAATGGCTACAATCAGGGCAAACGCGACGCACCATTCGCTGAGCTATAACACCAATAACCGCCGAGGCTATCAAGAAGGGCTCTACGCCTAGGTCAAGGAGACGAGAGAGCACACCAGCAGAATCGCTAGCATGGACAGAAGATAGCATCAGATGCCCGGTCAAAGCTGCTTGGACGGCTATGTTAGCTGTTTCAGCATCGCGTATCTCACCGACCATTATTACATCGGGGTCAAGACGAAGTATAGACCTCAAGCCAGTGGCAAAGGTAATGCCAGCTTGAGGATTAACCTGAATCTGATTAATATCCTTAAACCGATACTCCGCAGGGTCCTCAATGGTAACGATGTTTCTCCCCATGCAGTCAAGAGAATTGATTGAAGCATATAGGGTAGTAGTCTTACCAGCTCCAGTAGGACCGCTAATCAAAATCATGCCATAGGGAACCTTGAGCATGCTTTCATACTTTGCCAGGCTATCAGGTAGCATGCCAAGCTCAGATAGCCCCAGAGTAGCCATTGACTTGTCCAAAAGGCGCAGCTCTACCATCTCACCATCAACCGTGGGAGCAGCAGCTACTCTGACATCTATTTCTCGCCCTTTAGCCTCAATGGAGAACTGACCATCTTGGGGACGATGACGGTCGGCAATATTCATATCAGCCAGGATTTTGATTCGGGAAATGAGAGCCAAATGTATGTTCAGCGGCAGAGACATCATATCCTGAAGGGTGCCATCAATACGGTAGCGTACCCTTAATCTGTCCTCTTCAGGCTCAATATGGATATCAGATGAGCGGGCTTTGACTGCTTCTTCAATAATAAGGTTGAGAGCTTGAGCCAGAGGGGCATCAGTATCAGCAGTAATGGCAAGCCTCTCTTCAGCTGCCCCGCTAGAGATAGAGATACGAGAAAGCTGCTTTTCAATCTCGCCATAGCCTTTATAGTTAAAGTCGATGGCCTCTCGGACTTCCTTGGCACTGGCAGCTATAGGTTTAATCCTCATCCGGCTTAGGGCGGAGAAAGCCTCTAGGGCAAAGATGTCAGTTGGGTCTGCCATAGCTACCTGTAATGTGTCACCAGATATAGCCAGGGGTATGACATTATACCTTCTCGCCACCACCTCAGGAATTAATTGCAAGGCTTCAGGCTGAGGCGCAAGCTTCAAGCGCTTGAACTGAGGCTTAGCAGCTGGAGCCTCTGACTTTTCTACCTTGGTTGGCTTCTCCTTTGCTGGGGCGGGCTTTTCTTTGGTCAGCGTGGGTTTTTGACCTAACTCAAGGACTTTTATCCGCTGGCGCCGGGCAAATTGCCTCGCTTCAGGGCTAAGCCGCGGCGATACAACAATGACTTTACCATCAATGCCGACCTCATAGGCTTTAGTATCAAATAAGGATACCTGCTCCAGACCCACTTCTTCCTCCCCAGTTAGGAAATCTATACCTATGCTCTGACCAACCTGGTCAATGTCAGTATAAGCCAATATATCAAAGGTATATTCAATCCCTGACCCACCTTGAACTTTGGCTTTTTCCTCAACCCTATAGCCCAGATTGGCTAGAGATTCCACTAATTGGTCCTTGGTCTCAAACCGAAAGGGCTCCTTTGGCTTAACTGGTTGCACAGGTTTCAAGTTTAACAATGCCTCTATTTGTTCTCCATCAATGACCTTTATTCGCTGCTTTTGAGCCAACTGTTTTGCCTCTTGAGTAAATCCAGGGACGGCAATAAGAACCCGGTTATGGATGCCGGTATCGTAGGCTTTGTTGGCAAAGCTAAAGATAGTGCCCACTTCTGTATCCCTATCACCCCCAGCGGCAATGCAGATAGCAATATTGTAGGTAGTAAAACCGTCATCCCTTCGAGCCAGCATGTCAAAGGTATGCTCAATCCCCGACTTCCCAAGGAGTTTAGCTCCCTCGGTTATCTCATAGCCCTGCTTCTGCAGATACTCTCTAATCTGGGCTCTTAGTTCCGGGCCGATTTCCAGTTGACGCATTTTACCCTCCACTGTCAACCACTCAGGTAAAGTGTAGTTGGCCAACTGTCGAAAGTCAATAGCTTCACCGGTGTTCCAATTGTCCTCTTGACTCAAGTTACCCACTCCCAATCTTAGATTGCCGGAATTAACTGTCCATAAAACTGGCGTTTAAATTTGGTTAAAATCATGGTTTTCCTTCCGCTGAAATCCAGCCGTTGCGCATGGCTAGGGCAACAGCGTGGGCTCTATCATTAGCATTTAGCTTGCGAAGGATGGAGCTAACATGATTTTTAATTGTTTGCTCGCTGATTTCTAGAATATGGGCGATTCGCTTATTTGAGTTGCCCTCGGCAATGTAGTTTAGAATCTGTGTCTCCCTATAGGTGAGGGGGGCGGTTATAGTTTCCATAATTTTTCCTACTGATACTATGTCTTGAAATTGCTTTAATACATGCTCAGCGACCCCAGGTCTAGCTAGAAGGCTGTCATTTATAGGGTATTCACCTCGACAAGCCCGTCTTATAATGCTAACCAGCTCTTCGATAGTGGTGTTCTTATTGAGGTAAGCTACCGCTCCGGTTTTGATAACCTCGAAAAGCTCCTCGTCATTAGGATTGGGACTTAGCATTACTGCTCTAGTATTTGGGTAGCGTCGTGCAATTTTTCTACCCAGCTCAAGCCCGCTGAGGGCAGGAAAGTCAATATCCAGTAGGACAACATCGGGGGAATTGGTTTCAATTAGCTCTAATGGCTCATCAGCCGGGTCACAGTCTAATATTTTGAAGTCAGATTGCTGAGACAGTGCCTGGCGCACGCCAGCCCGGAAAAACGCCTGCTTATCAATTATCACTACTGTGATTCCGTTCACCCGACCGCCTCCTTACCAGATTTTATTTTTCTGGCTAGGTTATCCATTATTGCCCTCTAGAGCTAATCTGTCAAAGCGAGGACCCTCCTTTCACTACCCGCTATCTTTGATCTGCTCTGAAAGGAAGATAGCAATATCCTCCTGCCTAAATCTCCGGTCGCCCCGGGAGCCGATGCGGTATGCCCTTAGTATTCCCTGGTTACTCCACCGCCTTACTGTGTTCATATGTATATTGAGAAGGTGAGCTACATCGCTTGTCGTCAGCATAGGGTCAATCTTTCTATGATTTGCCATATTTTGCTTCATCTTCTGAACCACCATAAACTTACCTATTACTACTATAAGTTATCTTACTATAAGTTATCTTACTTGCCAATACAATCACCCAAATGGGCTATAAAGGGTAGTAATTGGTAATAGGAATATTGGGCTATTTAATAGAGAAATGAATCCTTGGCAGTGATTGACAGTGCTTTTGACTGTGTTTATACTAACAAGCGATGTAGGGCAGCCTTGCTGCTCTACAAGGCATTGGTTTGTGCTATATTTGACAAGTGCAATCTAGGTTTAAAATCAAGCTGAGAATAGAATGGTAAAGTGTTCTAACTGTGGTCGAAAAACCAAAGGCGACTTCTGCCAATGGTGTGGTTATCCTCTAATGAGAGGTAGACCGGTTAGGAAACAAAACACAAAGAAGGAAGCCGAAGTGACTAAGAAAGCTAAACAAGCTGAGGAGAAGGCTAAGAGGGAAGCAGAGCAGGCAGCTAAAGAGGAGGCGAAGAGGGAAGCCGAAGAGGCCGAGAAGGCTAAACAAGCCGAGGAGAAGGCTAAGAGGGAAGCAGAGCTGGCAGCTAAAGAGGAGGCAAAGAGAGAAGCCGAAGAGGCTAAGAAGGCTAAACAAGCCGAGGAGAAGGCTAAGAAGGAAGCCGAGCAGGCGGCTAAAGAGAAGGCAAAGAGAGAAGCCGAAGAGGCCAAGAAAGCTAAACAAGCCGAGGAGAAGGCTAAGATGGAAGCAGAGCAGGCTGCTAAAGAGGAGGCAAAGAAAGAAGCCGAAGAGGCCGAGAAGGCTAAACAAGCCGAGGAGAAGGCTAAGAGGGAAGCAGAGCTGGCTGCTAAAGAGAAGGCAAAGAGGGAAGCCGAAGAGGCTAAGAAAGCTGAACAAGCCGAGGAGAAGGCTAAGAAGGAAGCGGAGCTGGCAGCTAAAGAGAAGGCAAAGAGAGAAGCCGAAGAGGCTAAGAAAGCTAAACAAGCCGAGGAGAAGGCTAAGAGGGAAGCAGAGCTGGAAGCTAAAGAGAGGGCAAAGAGAGAAGCCGAAGAGGCTAAGAAAGCTAAACAAGCCGAGGAGAAGGCTAAGAGGGAAGCAGAGCTGGAAGCTAAAGAGAAGGCAAAGAGAGAAGCCGAAGAGGCTAAGAAAGCTAAACAAGCCGAGGAGAAGGCTAAGAGGGAAGCAGAGCAGGCTGCTAAAGAGGAGGCAAAGAAAGAAGCCGAAGAGGCCAAGAAAGCTAAACAAGCCGAGGAGAAGGCTAAGAGGGAAGCAGAGCTGGAAGCTAAAGAGAAGGCAAAGAGAGAAGCCGAAGAGGCTAAGAAAGCTAAACAAGCTGAGGAGAAGGCTAAGAGGGAAGCAGAGCTGGCAGCTAAAGAGAAGGCAAAGAGAGAAGCCGAAGAGGCTAAGAAAGCTAAACAAGCTGAGGAGAAGGCTAAGAGGGAAGCCGAAGAGGCTAAGGAGAGGGCAAAGAAAGAAGCCGAAGAGGCTAAGAAAGCTAAACAAGCCGAGGAGAAGGCTAAGAGGGAAGCAGAGCTGGCAGCTAAAGAGAAGGCAAAGAGGGAAGCTGAA
>Ga0209979_1000782_pt1 | contig 39105 bp, 31 predicted proteins | sample AnhtaG_FD_183114 | JGI IMG/M metagenome (GOLD analysis project Ga0209979, IMG submission 183114) | Deep subsurface microbial communities from Anholt, Denmark to uncover new lineages of life (NeLLi) - Anholt_01485 metaG (SPAdes) (version 2) | ecosystem: Environmental > Aquatic > Marine > Oceanic...
AGCCAATAAGGTTGGGGTCGGTGATCGGTATTTCGGGTTGGGTCCTGAAGCTCCAGACGTCGCCTTTATACGTGGCGGCGCCGTCAAACTCATCGATCCGCCAGTAGTAAACCTTGTCTAACTCAAGTGTGCCGGGAGTAAATGTTGTAGCTGGAGCTGGGCCTTTGTACGTGCCACCAGCGCCGTCGTTCACATCGTCAAAATTGTCACCGAAATATACATGGTGCAATCTCCCACCGAAACCTGCGGTCCAGTTGAACTCCACATCCGGACCCACAAACTTGACGCCATCAGCCGGGTCGGGTTCATAGGCGGTCTTTGGGGGAATCCAAAAGCTCCAGACATCGCCTTTCCACGGACTATTCGGGTCGGTGTCATTGACCTCATCAATTCGCCAATAGTAAGTAGTACCTGGAACAAGGCCGTCCGGATAAGGAAAACCTGGAAAGCCGGCAATAAAGCTCGTTGCGGCCTGGTTGCCCTGGAACGTACCTTCGGCTCCGGCATCCACATCGTCAAAATTGTCGCCCATGTACACATCATGCGAGACCGCGAGATCTCCCGGCCGCCAACCAAGGTTTATCCATGTATCCTCAAGCATAGTACCGCTACGCGGTTCGGGCCCGTAGGCCTTTGGCATGGCGCCGCCCTGGTTGAGCATGCTGGCCTGAATGTCAGCGTCTGTTAGTACATGGTCATAGACCCGCACATCGTCAATCGTACCCACAAAGAAGTAGTTGCCATCGCCTTCGGTGGCGCCGGCGCCAATACGCAACACCTGCTCCGTGTTCGGGGGCATCGTGGCGGAGCTTTCGCCTGCCAGTTCACCATTTACGTATAACTTCTTCTCACCATTGGAATAGGTTGCGGCCACATGGGTCCACTCCCCGAGTGCAACCGCAGGGCTCCCGGCACTGTCCCAACCGCCGGCTGCGTTGCCGGTCCAGAACTCCCACGTGTTTTCCGGCGTGCAGTAGAGGATGTAGCCCCGCTGGGGGTAATCATCGCGGGACGTAATCGGCGACCGATGACCACTGCCGCCGGGGTCCAAATTGGCCCAGACGCTCACCGTGTATTCATTTTCCGGATTGAGTTCAGCACTGTGCGGCACATCGACCTTATCCGGCGAACCGGCAAACTTCAGGCCATCAACGAAATACCCGGCCACCCACTCTGGGTTGCCTATAAGCTCGCCGTCGTGGCCGTTGCCCGTTGCGTCCATTGCAGTCGTCCCGGAGCCTTCATCCAGTTTCCAGTGCCCCACCAGTTCAGCTGATGCGCTGCTGACCAGCCCCAGCACCAAAACAAAAGAAACAAAATAAATCATTTTCCTGCACATAATTAGTCATCCTTTAAAAAGTTAAAATATTTAGAAATTATGCTTTGGCCACGCACCAAAACACCCGTTGTTTTCAATATATGAACTGTTAGTTGAAATGTGGAAATCTCCACTCCGAAACACAAAGTAATGTATAACTAACTCTGTGCCTTGCATAACAACTCCTCCTCTATTCGGAACACTATAAATATTTCTCAGGTCAGAAAACCAAAATCCGCAGAAAATCACCTCTGCGAGCATTATCTCCAACAATCTTATTTATACCAGATTACCCACCTTTATTTCAAGAAAAAACTCCAACTTTGAAAGAGAATATGCACACTTTTCGATAAGATTATGCAACAAAACGTAACTATCTTATTTGCAAAGTCTTACAAGTGTTTCTTAAAGACCTGCCTCCTAAGGCTTCTGCCTTTCATTTTTTGGTCGATGCTTCCATCTGCGGTGCAGCCACCAGTATTGGCTCGGGTCTTCCCTCACAAACTCTTCGATCGCTTTGGTGTATTCTGCAGTAACCCACTCCAGCGGATTGTCCTTTTCGGCCCATTCTTCAGGGAAAATAATGCGATTAACCCCAATCTCAAAGTAAAAACGATTATCAATCCTTCTGCTGTACCCCACTACTATCGGTATGTTATTGGTAATAGCAAGTAAGCCTATACTCTTATAAGTGCTTGCCTTTCGTCCGAAGAAATCTACAAATATCCCTTTTTTGCCGGCATCCTGGTCAACAATAAAGCAGAGTGAAGCGCCGGTTGATGTGATTTTTCCCATAAGTTCGGCTGCGCCCTTTTTGTCAATTATTCTTTGCCCGGCTTGCTTGCGGACTCCATATAAGTATCTGTTAATATATTTGTTATCCAACGGCCGGGCGATACTGTAAATATTAAAACCAAACAGCCCCAGAATGTAACCCATAATCTCAAAGTTGCTGTAATGGGCGGCGACCATCAGCAGCCCTCGGCCTTCCTGAATCAGCCATTTGGCCCTTTCGACATTCTTGTACCGAGAGTAATTACGCCAGTTATATTTTTTTACTAATCGGGGTGTAAACAATATATCAATCGCCAGCATTGCAATATGTTCGAAGCTTCGTTGGCCTGTTTCCCAGAACCATTGTTCGCTTTTTTCCGGAAAACTTGCACGAAGATTATCCAAGGCCCGCTTTCGACCGCGATGATAGTATTTCCATAACAATCGACCGAGAAAACAAGCGACGTTAAGATTGGTCTCGACATCAAACAGGTAGAGAAAAACCACAAGAACCCGCAATGCAAGATAGCTGAGCCAGTCCGTGAAAGGACTGTTTTTTTTCTTTTTCTTCTTCTCGTGCGAGGGCAAATCGACCATAGGCAGTGATTTTAGACTCAAAGTAGCCACTGTCAAGTTTTAGAATTCCACAAAAGGAATATTCGCCGTTTTCCTGCTTACTGTCAATTTATTAGAAGCATCTGTCTTAACAATTAATATTTAATTATCAACAGTCGTTGCTCGACCCGAGATCAATGAAATAATTAAGAATTCCTTAAAAAGATGTTTTTTTTTCTTGAAGTTGAGGTGGTTAATCTGGTATAAATAAGACTGGTGAAGCTTGTGCTCTCGCAGGCGGTTTTTTGTGGATTTTGGTTCTCTGACTTGAGAAATATTTATAGTTTTCCGAATAGAGGAGGAGTTGTTATGCAAGGCACAGAGTTAGTTATACATTACTTTGTGTTTCGGAGTGGAGATTTCCACATTTCAACTAACAGTTCATATATTGAAAACAACGGGTGTTTTGGTGCGTGGCCAAAGCATAATTTCTAATTATTTTAACTTTTTTGATGGAGGACTATTATGTGTAAAAAATTGATTTATTTGGTTTCTTTTGTTTTGGTGCTCGGGCTGGTCAGCAGCGCATCAGCTGAACTGGTGGGGCACTGGAAGCTTGATGAGGGCGGCGGGACCGTAGCAGTTGATTCGAGTGGCAATGGGAATGATGGCGCCTTTGAAGGCAGCCCGCAGTGGGTGGCTGGCAGGATCGGCGTTGCGCTGGAGTTTGACGGTGACGACTGGATAGATTGCGGCGATGTCCTGACGATTACCGACGCGATTACCATCGCCTGCTGGGTCAACCCGGCCGGGCTCAGCGATGACAATGGCTGGGTCACGCGGGAAGGAGCGTATGCGTTCAAGTCCAATGGGACGTCCCTCCGATTCACTACGCCTGGCGTTCTCGATTACACCGCCAGCAATACCGTTCTGGAGATCGGGACCTGGCAGCATGTGGCCGTCACGTTCCTGCCAGACCAAGCTGAGGGAGCGGTATTCTATCTCAACGGGGTCGAGGCCCAACGGATAGATAGTACAGCCATGAACCCGGGCACGGGACCTTTTCGTATCGGCAACAATGAGTGGAGTCAGTTCTATGAGGGCATGATTGACGATGTGCGCGTTTACAACCACATTCTGACGGAAGCCGAGATTCAGACTGCTATGCAAGATGTTGAAGGATATCCGTATGCCTTGGGTCCGGACCCGGCTGATGGTGCCATGCTTATGGATACATGGGTGAACCTTGGCTGGTCGCCGGGAGATTATGCGGTCTCTCACGATGTGTATTTGGGCGACAATTTTGACGATGTGAACGACGGCACCGGCGAGGCGTTCCGGGGCAATCAGCCCTTGACCTCGACGACGCTTCTTGCCGGCTTTTTTGGTTTTCCTTATCCGGATGGCCTTGTTCCGGGCACAACTTACTACTGGCGAATCGATGAGGTCAATGACACCGACCCGAATAGTCCCTGGAAAGGCAATGTCTGGAGCTTTTGGATTCCCCCAAAGACCGCCTATGAACCCGACCCGGTTGATGGCGCCAAGTTTATAGACCCGAATGTGGAGCTAAGCTGGACGGCAGGTTTCGGTGCGAAATTGCACACTGTATATTTCGGTGACAATTTTGACGATGTGAACAGTGCCGTTGTGGGTCTGCCTCAGGCAGCTACAACCTATACTCCAGGCACTCTTGAGTTAGACAAGGTTTACTACTGGCGGATCGATGAGTTTGACGGCGCCGCCACGTATAAAGGCGACGTCTGGAGCTTCAGGACCCAACCCGAAATACCGATCACCGACCCCAACCTTATTGGCTGGTGGACGCTTGACGAGGGTATGGGCGTTACCGTCCTTGATTGGTCAGGCCACGGTAACGGCGGAACGCTGGCGAACGGCCCGCAATGGGTGCCTGGTAATGACGGCGATGCGCTGGAGTTCGACGGCAGTGATGATTACGTTGACCTGGGTACCCCAAGCGAACTGTATATACCTGAAAATTATACTTACACTGCCTGGTTTAAGGTCGGCGAGGACATAAATGGCGATAGTGGTCCCCAGTATTTACTGTGTATAGGTTCAAGAAGCGACCTTATTTTCGGCGTAGAAGATGGTGTCGGTATAGATGGAGACCTATCATTACACTACTACGATACCGCTCCCGGTTTTCACGCCGTAGGTGTGGGTCAAACCGTCTGGTCTTCAGATGAGTGGCATATGGTTGCCGGGACTAAAGACTCAGCGACCGGTCACAAAATATATCTGGACGGAGAATTAAGAAACTCAGATTTCAACACAAATAACGATAATTATAACACTGGCAGGATGATTTCATTAGGTGCAAGAGCGTGGACAGGTCATCAATATTTCAATGGCACCATCGATGACGTGCGTATTTACAACAGGACGCTTACGCAGGATGAGATTAAACAGGTTATGAGAGGCGACCCGTTAGTTGCCTGGAGTCCGAAGCCGAGTAACGGCTCAACACTGTACATCAGAGATGCAACGTCCCTCAACTGGTCACCGGGAGAAAACGCATCTCAGCATGATGTTTACTTCGGCACCGATAGAGACGCTGTTGCCGATGCCGATGCATCCGATACGACCGGCATATATCGAGGCCGACAGGGTATTACTATTTACACTCCACCCGAAGGCGTTGAATGGGGCGGCGGGCCTTACTACTGGCGTATCGACGAGTACAATACCGACGCGACAATCAGCGAAGGCAGAATCTGGAGCTTCACGGTAACCGACTTCATTGGGATAGACGATTTTGAGGACTACAACGACTACGAACCTTACAGGATATATGAGACGTGGATAGACGGATGGGGGACCACAACAAACGGTTCCACGGTAGGTTATCCTGACCCCAATTTTGACCAGGGAGAACATTTCGTTGAGACTGATGTTGTTCACGGCGGCTCTCAGTCGATGCCATTGTTCTACGACAACAATTTCAAATACTCTGAAGCAACTTTGACGTTGGTCTCGGCGCGTGATTGGACAGAAGAAGGTGTTGGAGTATTATCGCTGTGGTTCTACGGTGATGCGTCTAATGCTGCTGAGCGGATGTATGTGGCTCTCAACGGCAGCGCGGTGGTCTATCACGATAATCCCGACGCGGTGTTGATAGAGGAGTGGACGGAATGGATCATCGACCTGCAGGAGTTTGCAGCTCAGGGCGTGAACCTTGCCAATGTCAATACGATTTCTATTGGTTTCGGCGATAAGAACAATCTGCAGGCCGGCGGTTCAGGTATGGTGTTATTTGACGATATTCGGCTGTATCGGCCGGCACCACTGGAACCAGAACCGGCACCGTAAGCCGGAATTTAGGTGGCCCCCATTGCTTCTTGCGAAGCAAGATATGAGGGCGTGGTTGATGTAGCAGATTTGCATCAATTCGGGGCTTATACCGAATGATTCGGTATAGGCCCCGATTGCTTTCGGCTTTAATGTGCAATTACGCTCGATATCCTGAACACCGGCAATAACAACGCAATGGCAATCGTTCCAATAATACTACCTAAGATTGTTATCATTACCGGCTCTATAAGTGCCATAACGTTCCTGATTGAAGCTTCGAGCTTTTTTTCATAAAAGACCGATATTTTATCGCAGACTTCCCCGAGTTTGCCGCTTTTTTCTCCCGCTTTTAGCATTTGGATAATACCCGGCGCAATCAATTGACTGCTGGGTGAAATCATAATTGACTCTGACAACTGGTAGCCATCCCGAATTTTTTCGTCCACCCCAGCCCAAAGCCGGTGAAAATAGTAATTTTCGCATGAGCCTTGAATCACTGCTATCGACTCCAGCAGGTTCACACCCGTATTGACCATTGTCGCCATAATACGCATACTGCGAGTTACTATCGTATCAACAAACATTGTGCCTAATACAGGTGTGCGGATTTTGATGAAATCGATCACCCGCCGGCCAGTTAAAGTCCCTGCCCAGTAATATAATCCTATCGACATCAATATCACTACTGTCAGGAAAACCGTCATTGCTTGAAAATTCCCCAACATTTTGCTGAAACTAACTAAAACTTGAGTAATTTTTGGCAGCGCAGCCCCTTTTGATTCATAAATCCTCATAAACCTGGGCAAAACAAAAAACATCAAAGTCCCTGTTGCCGCCACGGCCATTAGCGCCATTATAAATGGATACGTGAGTGCCCCTTTAATGCGTTTGCGTGTTTCGGATTCGAAGTTCAGATAGCCGCTGAGCACGCTAAGCATTTCCGCCATTTTGCCGGACGCTTCCGATGCCTTTACCATACTTATAAACATTGTATTGAAAACCTTCGGGTAGCCAGCTAATGCTTTTGAAAAATTCTCTCCGCTTTTGACCGTTTCGGCCACATCCATAATTATCATCTTAAACGTTCCATGCTCAGTCTGCCCTGCAATGGCATCAAGAGCATCGCTAAGCACCACTCCACTATCAAGCATCACCGACAACTGTGTTGTGAATAGTATAAGCTCCGCCTGCTTGACCTTTGCTCTACAGAGCTGCTGTCGCACCGGTAGCGTAGTTTGTGACAAGGCCGGGCCATAATCTTTTTGCATCTGTGAGCTCGAATCGGTATCGACGTCCCTAAAGGCCCCGGAACCGTCTCTTCCTTGTCCCTGCTTGTTGCCGGCGGGCGGTAACTCCCGTCCTTTCTTTGCAGAATCAAGCCCTTCTGTAGTTTTTGTTGCCGAAACATTCATTTATTCTTATCCCACATTGCGGATATAGCATTACGCACAGACAAACATATCAAACTTCTGCCTGCGCTGTTCTCAATACTTCCTCAATAGATATAATGCCTGCCTTTACCTTTTCGATTCCATCCGATTGCAAAGACACCATTCCGTTTTCGAGCGCCTTTGCTCTCAATTTCTTTAAGCTCTGTTGTTCATTAATCATTTCCAGAATTTCCTCATTCGGCACAAACAGCTCGTGAACGGCAATTCGACCTGCATAGCCGGTGTTCCGGCATTTCTTACAACCTACGCCGCGATAAAACTTCGGGGCTTCTCCACCTGCTTTTTCAACGACCTTCTTTATACTCGTCGGCGGCTCATACTCTGTTTTGCAATTCGGACATATCTTTCGCACAAGTCGCTGGGCCAAGACCGCAATCAGCGAAGCACTTACAAGATAAGGAGCCACGCCCAAATCCAGCAAACGTGTTACCGCACCGGGGGCATCATTCGTGTGCAGAGTTGAAAGAACCAGATGACCGGTCAGTGCTGCCTGCACCGCGATATTGGCAGTGGGCTCGTCACGAATCTCGCCAACCATTATTATATCCGGGTCCTGCCTTAATAAACTACGCAGTGCTGTCGAAAATTCAAAACCTGCGGCTTCGTTTACCTGGAACTGATTTATACCCTCAATATTGCACTCCACCGGGTCTTCCACCGTGCAGATGTTAACCTCATCGCTGTTTAACTCAACAAGTGCCGCATAAAGGGTGGTATTTTTACCTGAGCCGGTCGGACCTGTTACCAAAACTATACCGTTCGGATATTGTATCACCTCTCTGAACAACCGGAGATTTTCATAGGTAAATCCGAGCGACTCAAGACTAAAAAGAATCTTCTGCGGGTCGATAATTCTGATGACCACTTTTTCGCCAAAGTTTCCCGGCATAACTGATACCCGTAAATCAATGGGCCTGCCTTCTACCAAGACATGGATACCGCCATCCTGCGGCAGACGCCTCTGAGCAATGTCCAGCTCAGCCATAATTTTGATACGCGAAACAATCGCAGAATGCATCTGATGAGGAGGACAGATCTTCTCGTACAACCTGCCATCGACTCTGTATCGAACCCGCAGTTTTTTATCATCCGGCTCTATGTGAATGTCACTGGCATTTTCCCGCACGGCGTTATAAAGCAGATAATTGACCAGCTTTACGACAGGCGATTGTCCGGCCACCTCCTCAAGGTCGCTTATATCCTGCGTAATATTTTCTATCAGCGTAAAGTCTTCAAGCCCCTCATCATCGATAATATCGTCAATGACAAAGACATTGGCCGCCGGCAAATACGTCTGCAGAGTGGCCTTGATGTCCTTACTGGTCGAACATACTATTTGAACTTTACAGCCGCTTATCCGCTCTATTTCATCTATCAAAAATACGTTTGTCGGCTCACTGACCGCCACTGTGAGCACATCATGAACCTTAAACAGCGGCAGAACGATATATTCTTCGAGAAACTCTCTCGATAAAATTTCAATCGCTTTGGTGTCGCATATCTTCGGACTAACCTGCGCGTAAGGCACACCATAGGCCTCCGCCAGTGCCGAGGCTATCTGATTCTCCGTACAATAGCCCATCTCCACCAGAAGCTCGCCAAGCAGCTTGCGATGGCCCTTTTCTTTCTGTTCAGTCAGGGCCTTTTCAATCTGCTCATCAGTTACCACGCCACGCGCAAGCAGCAACTGTCCAAGCTGCATCTTATTTTCAACAGCTATCTGACTCATAGCTTTTTCTTGCCTATAAGCCCCTTTTGTCGTTCCAGGCGGAGCAGTTTCTATTTAGCCCCGCATTTTACGCGGGGTTCTTTCTCACAATTCCGCCATCCGATCATCTAACCATTCCACCTATGCAAAACTCTTTACCGCCTCGGCAAGTTCCGCGTGGTGGTCAAACTCTTTTTCGAGTCGAGTGATTTCCAGGATTCTCATGCAGTTTTCATCAAGCCCCGCTAATCTAAGCTCACGTTTATTCTGGTTGCAGTAGTCACGAGCCCACAACAACTGTTCCAGTCCTTCACCGTCGATAAATCCCACACCGCTCATATCAAGCACTACACCGGCCTTACGTTTTGTGATTATCTCAGTGATTGTACCTTGAAACAATTCGGCAAAGTCACCGTCCAGCTCACCCTGCAGCTCAACAACCGTAACATCGTTATAATCCTGTATTTTGACTTTCATCTGATTAGCGTCCCCACAGCAGCAGCGCCATATTCTGCAGAATCACTGCTGCCGTATATTTCGCTGAAACTATTCTGTATAATGTCCCAGAGCAGACTGACATCGCTGTTGAGAAAAACTCTGCCGACTTTCTCGTCAAACTGCGTGCCCAACTCTTTTTCTATCTCTGCAAGCGCTTGTTCCACAGTCATAGCTTCTCTATAAGTTCGCTTTGATGTCATTGCGTCAAAACTATCTGCCAATCCGACAATTTTGCCCGTCAGTGGTATATGGTCACCCGTTAAACCGTTAGGATATCCTTTGCCGTCAGCTCGCTCATGGTGAGACAATACGCCCGGCATAATATCACGCATCTGTTTTATTTCATGTAAAATACCTGCGCCTATCGATGGATGCTGTTTAATACGGTTAAATTCCTGCTCGGTCAGCTTTCCCTCCTTGCGTAATACCGCTTCCTCTATCCCTATTTTTCCTATATCGTGCAGCAATCCAGCCAAATAAACCATATGTATTTGTTCTTCATCCAATTGCTCTTGCTCGGAGAGCCTTTCAGCAATCCACCGAGAAACAAACGCAACCCTTTCAGAATGACCGTGTGTATATTTGTCTTTGGCATCAATGCTACTTGTCAATGCTTTCAGTGAGCCGATGAATAATTCTTTGAGGTCCTTAAACAGCCTGCCGTTCTCGATAAAAACGGCACATCCGCTGGCCACTGAATTAAATAGTTTTACATCGGTGCTGTCGAAATCCTGTTTGCCGATTCTGTTTATCGCAACCATCAGCCCCATTATGCAGCTGCCATTCTCAGTTTTCCCTGCAAAGCCGGATTCTGCTTTCTCCTTGCCACATAAAGGTACCGCAATAATATTCTTTATGTTGCTCGGCCAATTATAATTGAAAGCCGAATCCACTTCGCTGTCCAGCAGTGCCTCTTTCCCGCTGTTTATCTCCTCCATCAATCCGCTATGTAAAATAGCCGCCGTTTCTTCATCTATATCTATAAGCCCTGAGCCGGCGGTTATAACCAACTGCTGCTTGTCATCTATAGTCTTTTCCAGCAATATCGCAATGCCTTCGACATAAACAATTTCGGTTAAGCTGTCACAAGCTATCTGTAGAAAGTTGGCGTCCGATTCGGTAACCTTCATATTTGTGCTGAGCTTGTGAAGCAATACCAGTTCCTCGTATGTCTGCGCCAGCTCAGTGCCGACCATTTCAATTTGTTTTTCAGCTTTTGTCTCGGCTTGAAATTTCTCTGCCAAAAGCCCAAGCATTTCCGCTAAATACTCGCTGTCGATCTGAACCGGGTTCACACTGCCTATATCGAATGACGGGACAGAAGCCGGGCACGATGGTTTATCACCTAAGTCAATCAAAGCTGTTCCTATAACTTCTCCCCCTTTGTTACTGACGCGAGCAGATTTCAGAACGGCAGCCAAAACCAAATTTGCATCACCAAATCTCCATACCGGCACGCCGGCATCGTCGGAACAGCTTTTCTCGCCGTCTTGGTTTAAAGCCTGTCGGCTCAGCTTTATTAACTGTTCCCGGCTGCTTTTAAATCCGCCGCCCTCGCACAGTAAAACGAGTTCGTCCTCGGTGTTGCAAAACGCAAAATTGGCGCCGAACTTATCTATCCTGGCCCCAAAGCTCTCAAGCTCACGCCGTTGTGACAGGCTTAAACTTTTCTTTACCGTATCCAACATAGCTTCCTACCGATTATTTCCTATCAATCGTTTTAATATTTTCCCTAATCATTAACTACTTACCATCACTTGCTTCTGATACAGAACATCTTCGATGTTCCCCAACAACTCCTTAGGGCTGAATGGTTTGCTCAGACAGCCTGATATACGCAATTCTTCCTGCTGCTCTTTCGGAATAGCAAAGCTTCGGGCAGTCAACATAATCACTGGTATATCCTTCGTTTCCTGGCGCTGCCGAAGCTTCTCCACAAGTTCCAGCCCCGTCATAACCGGCATTTGAAAATCCGTAACAATGATGTCCGGTTTCTCCTTGCAGGCCAGCTCATAAGCCTCGGCACCGTTATCCGCCGACAGGACCTCATAACCATTGTTACGAAGTTTTATCGCCACTACATGAACGATGTGTATCTCGTCATCTACAACTAAAACTTTCTTGCCAGTCATTATTTTGCCTCCTCAAAAGATTAACGCACAGTGTGCAGCGTTTAGTGCACGATTCTTTTCCTATCCACAATTTTTACAGCGCTCCGGCAGCCTGCCTTGTCGCCAGAGGCAGCTCAAAGCCAAAAGTGCTCCCTACACCGACCTGGCTCGTAACGAATACTCGGCCGTCGTGAACCTTTTCAACTATTTGCCTAACAAGGTTAAGCCCCAGGCCTGTCCCTTTTGCCTGCTTTTTGTTGGCGCCAACCCTGTAAAATTTATCAAAGACATGTTCGATTTCATCTTCGGGAATGCCAACCCCCGTGTCAGTTACACTAACCCGTACCAGAGAAGCGCCTTCGTCAACTTCGATTTCAATCTTTACCGAACCTCCGGACGGAGTATATTTGACGGCGTTACTTAACAAATTAACAATAACCTCCTGAATCATATCCTTGTCCACGTACACCTGGTCGAATACAATCGGCTTTTGCCCGATGACCTCTATATGCTTTTCTTCAGCGTAGCCTTTTATCATTTGTAACTGTTCTTCTATGAGCATCGTCAAGCTGGCCGGCTCCTTATTTACTTTTATTAGACCTGACTCTATTCGCGAACTATTCAGGATATTTTCAATCAGCCGATTCAGCCTCTGGGCCTGACTTTGAATCACCGAATAAAACTCTTTTCTTGTCTGTTCATCGTCAGCTTCACCATCAGCTAACATTTCCGTATAGGCTGTGATAGAGGCAAGAGGCGTCTTGAGCTCGTGTGAAACATGACTTACAAAATCACTTTTCATCTGCGAAATCTCTTTCTCGCGCGTAATATCGTGCAGCACCGCCACGGCCCCGCAAACCTGCTGGCCCTGGTCGTAAACACACGAAACGATGCAATTGAAAGTTTTTGGAGTTCCGTCTTCTAAAAATTCGAGCTCCTTTCTCGTTGCCTGCCCCTTACTTTGTCTGCTGCGAGTTAGAAAATCTACAAATTCACCTTGGCTATGCCCTATCAGCTCGCCGACGTGTTTGTGCTGCGAGCTGTTAAAATCAAAATTGAAAAGTAGGCTGGCCGCCTCATTAGCCATCAACAGCCTGTCAGACTCATCGATAACGATAACAGCATCACGAATGCTGTATATAATCGCCTCGGTGTTTTTCCCCCGTCTTTGTGAAAGTTGAATCTGAACCTGCAAATCCTTGATTTGCTTTTCGTACTCGGCAATACGAGTAGCGCAGCCGGCAAAATGCTTACTAATAGCCTGGTACAATTCGTCTATTTTTGTCATTCTGAGCAGAGCGAAGAATCTCTTCCTATCACCGATAGCACCTGCTTTATCGTCCTGGAGCAGCGTGGCTATGGACGTGACCGCCCCGGCCAGTCTTAGCTGGTACAAGCCAAGACAAATCACGCCCACAGCCCCAACAACGCAGCACACCGACACAAGGGGTATTCGCTGCACATAACCGGCGTAGCGCCAACCCTCTTGGGTGCCAGAGTCCTGCCACTCGGCGAGGCCGCCTACAAACAAACTGCTCGCCACGATTGCCGTGACTATCGCATATAAGATTCTTCTGAGTCTCAAAACAACAACCCTGATTAATTTACTATTTTCTATTGTCTATTTACTATTGTTACGAACTTGAGAATCGTAGGGTGGGCTTTAGCCCACCAAACAAAACTCGCATCATCTCGGTGGGGCAAGCCCCACCCTACGGCTGAGTTTCAAAATAAACTCCAGCGTTTTTTAAATTTCAAAGTTCACACTGCGTTTTAATTCCCGGATGACCTTTATCTTCTCTGCCACTTGTCGGAGTCTTCGCGCTCAATATCACCAAGCAGAATTCTTTCAATATTGTCCAGCTCATCCGGATTCGTCTCAGCAATGATTTTCTCTTTCAGCCGAATCGCCTCAAGATATGACGGACGAAGCTCAAGCACATAGTCCAGTTCCTTCATTGCAGCCTCAGTGTCACCATCAACGTAGTATTGTGCTGCTTTTGCATAACGGTCCTCGGCCAATCTCGCTTTGCCCGCCCACTGTAATCCTTCCTTTGCACCAAATCTTTTACGACGGATATCGTCTGCTCTTGCTTCTCCTTCAAGCTCGCTCGGCTCCTCAATAATATGAGTAGTGAGCAAAACAATCACTTCCTCACGCTGCGTAGTATCGGTGGTTCCTCTAAACAGCGCACCGATAATAGGAATATCTCCCAGTAGCGGCACTTGCGTTCGGACTGTAGTTACAACATCTCTGAAAAGGCCACCAATGACAATTGTTTCACCGTCTTTCACAAGGATGTTAGTCTTCAACTCCGTCGTAGTTTCCTGCGGAACTCCGTCCGAATCGAGCTCTGCTGTACTATCCTTGGGATAAATGTCCATGCGGATGTAACCATCATTACCGATATATGGCCTGAACACTAATTGTGTACCAGTCGGCAGAAATTTGACTTCGCCCTGAACCTCGGTGCCTGCAGCAGAAATGCTGGAGGTCTGGCGATAACCCAGGTTCCTACCAATTAAAACGGAGCCCTCCTGCTTGTTTAGCGCAAGAATCTTGGGATTAGCAAGGACAGTTATATCGGTTACCTCTTCTAATGCACGAATAAAGCCTACCAAATTGCCACTTCTAATTCCGACTTTCAGACCGTCCCCAGCAATGGCAAACCCAGAAGTTTCTATAGGCGTTCCCGACCCTAAGCTAGCTATTTGCGTGAGAGAACTTGTCAAGCTCACTCCATCCAACAAGTTCAAATCAATACCGATATCCATCTTTTCAGTAAGAAGTGCACTCAAAATAGTTGCCTCAACCAGGACCTGTTTGGGCCTTATGTCAAGGGCCTTTATTACCTCTTTGGCCTTTTCGATTTTTTCAGGATAGTCATAAACTACAATGGTGTCGTGCAGTGCCATACTGTCACCACCGCCTCCGGAACCAATCGAACCTGCCGCGCTGGAACTACTGCCGCCGGAACTGGTCCCACCTCCACCGGATATCTCCGTCTCTGCGGGACTACTAACCTGGATCTGGACATCACTACTCAGCACCGGCGTTATAAGGTTTTGCGCCTCGGCAGCACTGATGTAGTAGAGCGTAAAGACCTTGTATATCATTCGGTCCGGGTCTTCCTTAATCTTTTTGTATTCTTCAGCGGTATATACTTTGATGAAATTACCTTCAATGTCATACTTGTAGCCATATCCCAGAACGGCGTCCAGTGCCTGTTCAAATGTCACATCATAGAGACTGGTGACAGTCAGTGGGCCGTCCACGTTTGACGAAGGGACAATATTTGTCTTATACAGTGCCGACAGTACCCGAAGCGCATCTCTGATGCTTTTGCACTTCTCTCTATCGAAACCAATAAAATTAAGCTTCCCGCTTGCCGAAACACTTGGTTCACTGTCGCTTGTCTCGATTCCTGCTGCTCCTGTATTCGCCAAGGCGTAAGCTTCAGTCGGCTCCTGGGCAACGTCAGCGACTGCAATTGCAGCCATCACAACCAATACAATGCACCATACAAACAACTTGTTTCTGATTTTGGTCTTGTCACGCCTGTTAGAAGCGTGCGTACCCGCATTTGAATTCTTTTTGCGATACATGATTCATCTCCTGTTCTTTTCTTGCGAATAGCGTTTAGCACATCGCTTTAACTATCCGCTGTTTCAATTTACCTGTGTCAATTTCAAGGTTATTCGTGCTTCTCTACATCTCATTACCACCGTGTTTTCTTTGATTTCAACTACTTCACATTCATACCTGTCAATTCCGTCACCGACGAGCAATTTATCCCCCACTCTCAATACCTTATCATTGATAAAAACGAGGGGATTCTCGCTCGACACTATTGCTTCGAGCTTCAGCTTCTCCGCAACCTTTCTGATTACTTCTTGGTCACCATTTTTTGAAACGATATCTACTTCTTCAACACCAACTGATTTGTGTCCTTTGCCATCAACAAAATCCTGCCAGCCGTCCGAAGCAAAAAAGTCTCTGGCTATTACATCATTGCGTCCTTCAACTTGCGGCAATTGTATAAAGGATATTTTTAATTCCGATTCCGACTGAGTTTCCACATCTATCTGCTCGGCCATCGACCCTGCTTCAGCAGCCTGCGGTGCTCTACTGGTAAGCACCCGGACCCACATAAATGCCATCAGCGTAATCAGGCACAACGCCAACACTATCTTTTTCTTTTCCACGGCCAATTGATTAAAAAGCCTGTTAGCACCGTTACCGCTATTTCTTGCATTTTGTCTCATAATCTTCTTTCCTTTTATCCCTGCCCGACTTTTGCCCTGTAATAAATGACCGCCCTTGCCTCCATACTCACCTGGCCGTTATAATCACTGTCGTTAGTAAGTTTCACCTGCTCGATGCGAACCAACCTGTCCAACCCCTGCAGCCGTCGATAGAATTCGAATATCTGGGCTAATTTACCTTTGCACTGCATATTCACCGGTATGCAGTGCAACTTCTCGGCCTCTACTTCCTTGCGGGGCTCAATCACCTGCTCACTTAAGTTGTGCTCATTCATCAAATCAGCAATTCTGTGCAAAAACGCGCCAAGGTCTCTTTGCCCGGGTATATTTGCCTCATAGTTTTCAAGCTCACGCTGGAGCTTCAGCAATTGCTCTTTGAGCAGGGACAGTTGTTTATTATCTGCAGTGCCTTTGGCAATAGTCAGTGTCTGTGCAGCTTTTGTTTGTCTGAGGGCCTTCATTTTCCTGCGTAAAGGCAGATACCGAAACAGCACAAATCCGCCCACTATTACTCCGGCTATAACACATATCGTTAGTTGTTGTTTTTCTCTAAACAGCATCACTGCTTTTTACCTTTCACCCCTCACGATAATTCGCCAGATAGCAACTTATCTCAAATTCACTTACCTGTATTTTCCCTCCGGCTTCGCGACCGCTGTTCACGTTCTTTGTCTTCGAGCTAAGCGAAGGGTTGCTCCTAACATTTATCTTGGCGGTTCTTGAAAAAGACGGCACAACCTGACAAAAATATGGTGAGTCTTCTAACTTACATATCAAAGACGCCACATCACTCGCATCTGCCGCCACGCCGTTTATTACGACTCTAAATCGCACATCCCCGAGCGGCAGGTTCCGCTTCTCGCTAAGTTTAGTCCGCACCGCTCTTACAACAGTACCGGCCCGCGGCGATAGTTCGGCCTGCCGCCTGTCCTCAAACTTCTCAGCAATAAACGCCACCTTGCTAAGGACTATGCTAAGGACTATCTTTTCATCAATCAGAAAACTCATTTCCGCTAAAACGCCTGCAACATCAATTTTAGAATCAATTTCTTCTATGGATTCCGCTTTTTCCTGTAACCCTCTCAATTCGCTTTTAAGCTCGGCTAATTTAACTGACAGACCTTCCGCCTGGGTCTGTCTTGTCGCCATTTGAGCGAACTGCGCCCTAACTTTTGAAATCGAATGCGTGGCAATAAAATTCCACACCACCATCACTATTAATACACCACCCAATGCGATGTATTGCGTGCGATAGCTGACCTGACGCCGTTGGCCGCTCTTATACCATTCTGGAAGAAAATCAATTTCTTTCATGCTCATATCTCGCTTGGGCCTTCACGATTCACACACTCTGCTCCGTTGGAGCCCTTAAGACTAAGTCCCACAGCTACCGCCCACTCACAAAGCAAACCACGCCTGTCACTATCAAAATTCAAATTCTTCCTTTCGCTTGACATATCGAATCCTTTCAACGGCTGAGCCACTTCAAGCTCAACAGCCAATTGTCTCCTCAAAACATCAAGCAAAAGATATTCGTATGCCCCTCCTCCGGTAAAAACCGCTCGCTCCACACGTTTGCCTCTGAATGTTACCGTATAATATCTAAGACAAAGTGATATCTCTCTTGTCAGCTCTTCAGCAACCGCACTTACCGCATCAATTGTCGCCTGTCGCGTTGATGCATCTAATTTCTGCTCGTCGTCGGCAGGCGACTGCTCCGTCGAGCCAGGTTTCGGCGTCGAGCCCGCCAAAGGCGGGTTTGATATGGTACAGGCCGTTGGCCTGCTCTTTTCCATCTGAAGTGCCTCTCGCAGCATCTCAGCCTCGCTAATGTCGATACCTAATCTCGCTGCGATATCCTCATTGAATTTTCTAGCGCCGATTGGTATTTGCTTGACGAAACTAATTTCTCCTTCACGACCAAACACCACGGTGGTAAGCTGGTTTCCCACATCCACAAAAACAACCGTACGCTCTCTATCCTCCTGCCGTCTTAGTGACCTCTCAAAGCTTCTGAACAATGCACACGGAATCGTATCTATTGACACAGGTCTAAGCCCGGCTTGCTCAAGCATCTCAATATGGCTCTTTATTGTTTCATTATCAGCCGCAAACAAAATCAGCTCATTCTTAATCTCGTCACCCTGATGAACATTGCCGACAACTACATACTTTATTTCATCTTTATCCGGGTCCAATCCGAAACGCTGGGCAACTTCTTTTCTCAAAGCCTGTTCGATTCCATCGCCCTGAGCCTCAGCCAATCGCAGAGACGTGATTTTCAATCCGTCATTCGGCAAACACGAGATAACATTTCTCCCGTGAAAGTTACCCTCCGTAAGCATTCGTTTTATCGCCGAAATAACAAACCTGCTTCTTTCCTGTCCATCACCGTTTATACCAGGGTCAATGCGAGCTTTCTGGGCTGCAATAACACTCAACTGCTCTCCATTCATCAGCAGTTGAATCATCTTGATAGAGTTATGGCCTATGTCCAACCCTATCGGCTGCAGACCTCGAGTTTTCAGACCCCAGCTTATCATTTATACTTTTCCCTCCTCAGTTTGCTTTGTGGCATTCCCTCGCAACGTTGTGGAGCTACGACTTATACTCACACAAGAGTAAACTTGCCTCTGCAAAAACAGCAGCTGCAATCCAGCTTACTCCTGCGTTCATATTCACTCAATCGAGATAAACCCTGTAACAGCCTCTACCCTAATCGTCGTGGTCGTCCCGCCTGCTTGCAGGCTGATAACGCCACTGTTCAAAGGAGTGTCACTGCCGTTATAAGGGCTTCCAAGATAATCAAATTTGACTTCGCTGGTCCCATCAAAATCAGCATCAACAATATCGACCTTATTCAGTCTGCCGTCATTTTGAAAGTCTATAACGTAGTCAAATCCCTTCTTCACAGGATGGAGTATTACGGTACCGTCCTGGTCCTCTATCCAGTAACTCTCTGTATTCTTATCAAACACTACTGAAAAATTTTGTGCTCTGCTGATTGACATACTCTTGGCGTATTCCAGGTCCGCCGTGAGCATATTTGCCGCAGAGCGAATTTGCACACTGGCCGCCGAACTCATCATCGGTATCGCTGTCAACGCCGCTATCATGATTATCGCAATCACAATTAGAAGCTCTACCAAAGTAAAACCACTGTTTATGCCTCGTAAATCGTATCCGGTGTTCCTCCTGTAATACGAATAACGCAGCCTTGCTTGTGGATATGCTAAACTTAACATTCTAACTGACCTCTTCTTTCTATTCCGGTACATTATCATCACTTTCCTCTGCTCTTTTTTCGTCCTATTAAAGACCCATCTTTACCGACCAATCAACCGGCCCAAACGAGCCGTTGCGTCTGTTATATTATCCGACCTCTCCAGGCCGGCAGAACCGACAGGTTTATACCTCCACTTTGGGGCTTTCACGCACAAATAAACCGATATAAATGTCATCTCTCATACCTTCTACAGTTAAGGCCAACAGAATTGGCACAATCGTCAAAACGATACAATAGGAATTATCGAACTATTCCGACCTCTTATGGCCCTGCGATATGCAATCGCTATTATTAACATATTTTGGATTTTTCTTTTCATAGCATATAAAGGCCGATAAGCAGCTCCTCTTTTGAGCTTCTTTATAAGACCCTATAACTTGCCTTTATTTTCTCTCGATATTTCTAAAAAACGCCCCGGCCGCTTGTCCCCACTTTTCTGCGATACCCACCTCGGACCAAACAACAATAGCCGTCTTTGCCGGTGCAGCCGTTATGGTAATATTACCATCGCCTACGATACCATTTTCGACAAACATCCCACCGATTATGTTAACACCGGTAGCGCCGGCACTGATTTGCATTTGCCCCTCAACGACGGCAAGTCCGTAAACATCCAGCCCGCAACCATCTTCTATTATCAGATTTCCGCTCACCAAAAGTGCGGGCAAATTTTTTCCTGCTGTGATAACGTTTCCATTTCCACTTATTGTTAAATTGGCGTCAACTATCAGCATGCCCTCGATTTGGACGCCGCCAGCCAACTCCAAATCACCGATGCGATAACATACTCGCACAGGGTCGTATGGACCAAACGGTTCACCAGAGAGACTGTTGGCATCTATGGTTTCTACGGGATAATTCGAGGTGAAGTCTTGAACCGTAACTCGGGGCCAGGCCAGCGATAAATCTCCAATCGCCTTCTGCTGCCCGGCTATACTCCCACTCCCGATCAAACCATTAGCAAACACATCGCCGTTTATTATGTTGTTATTTGTTAATATCCCGTTACAATAGACATCACCGTTGATTGTGGTGTTACTGGATATTATCGTGTCTCCGCCGGTCCAAAACGCAATACATGGGTCAAGCCGAAGCTCCGCCCTTAAACTACTGCGACCTACTTTTTCTCCCATCTTTTCTCTGTATGCATCGCAGGTTATCTGGTAATTACACTCACTAAGCTTATCCACATTGACATCATAGTAATCATCACTTCCTGCGACCAACTGCTGACCTGCATCTCCTGTCCAGTATTCTGAAACAACATCCTGCGGATTAAGAATAAGCCCCCTGGCGTGCTCCAAACCCGATTCAGCCAAATAATCCATCTGCGTCCGAAGTACCATATTCTGACCACAGGCTAATTCCGTATCGCTTCGCGACAAAAAGCCTAATGATAAAATCGTTATCACCATAACAATAAACAGCACCACAAGCAGTGCTGCCCCTTGCTGGTTAGTCTTATACTTTTTGGCACTCTTCCTAATCATCATCACTCACAATATTGCCGCTGCCGTCGAGCAGATTCCCTGCCCAACTGCGAAGCGCAGTGCTTATTTGATACTGACGAACAATAGCATTTTCTAAAACGTCAAATGAAATACTCACAAACCGGGTTTGAGGCGCAGCTGGAGACGGCACAAATTGAACGTTGCTGCATTGCGGAAGCAGCTCTACATAGGTTTCGCTGTCATAAAATCCAAGCCACCAGCTCGTACCAACATCGTCTATGTCGCTCAGTGTAATCACCGGATTGGACACGCTGTTACACTCGTAGAGCCGTATATGGTCTCCGTTTGGGCCTCTCTCGATATAAACCAATTCATTGATATTGATTTGTTCGTTATCATCAGCCCGCCAGATTGCTAAATCACCGCCCGGCGTGCCGCATATCAGTTTGCAGTGTCGAATCAGCTCCGAAATCCTGAGCGTTGCGTGACGTATTTGCGTCTGCTTTTGGCTTGTATCATCCGTCTCATCATTTGCCGCCCCCACAGCAAAAGCCAGTGTAGCCACCGCTGCTAAAACTATACCGCTAACAATCAACGCAACCAGCAGCTCGACTAAAGTAAAACCATTCTCGTTTCTCATATTTTGCATCTGGTACAAATCCGAATAACAAGCTTCTTTTTTTACTCACTTATAAGTCGATTTATAGTCGCTATTTCCTTGCCGCGGTAATACACTCGCACCGTAGCGAGAATAAATTTAAACGCGCCTGACCCGCTTTCCTGCGGGACATGAGCATAATCGCATATCGAGCTTCTGCTTAACCTGGCATAATTTGAATCCGTAAAGACAGCGCCGCCTGCATCTTTTATTTGGCCTTCCGCCTCATAGCTGTCTACTATCTCGTCGAACGGTGTATTAACAATCTCCTCCATCAAATCGCCCGCTAACTTTGCGGCTAAAGTTCTGCGCATACCTTCAGCCCGCACCGCCGCGCCACTTGTAAACGGAAGCAGCACACCAGCCGCGGCGATACCTAATACGACCGTGGCCATCATCGCCTCAGCAAGGGTAAAGCCTCGCTGTCCTGTGCTGCAATGTCTTGTCGAGTTAATAGTCATAGTATCGTTTCCCGTTCAGGTTAGTCCCTGTATTGTCAGCTCGTATCTCGGAGGTAGCCGCTTTATATATCCAGCCGTGGCTACCGTCAGCGTTGGCCGGAAATGCCTGCCCATCCGCCAGCATTTCGACAGTATCTTGTCCGTTAAAAGGATTAACGGGTATCCTCGAAATGTAAGGGCCCCGATTAAAACCGGGAGTACCGACCGGAGCCGTCTGACCATTGGCGTTGCTTGACATTGTAGCCTGGTCAATAAAAGCCTGCTCGATGGGTGCTTGAGTCGTATCGCCATCCGGATAACCAGGCCCGACTTCCAAGTGCTGAACCCTGTAAACCAGAATAACTCTTCGAAACAAGTGTAAATCCGCTGCAAGAGCGCTATCTTTAGCCGATGTGGTGCTATTTGCAGCCGATGGAATGACAATCGCAGCAAGGATGCCAAGCAAAACTACCACTACAAGAATCTCTATAAGTGTGAAAGCTTTTGCTTTATTCATAACTTCTCATCACCTGTCCCTTCTCTTTTGGACTGCTATTTTGTATTCATTAAAAAGGCTGACCAGCTATCGGTGTTTACCTCAGCATGGTCAGCCTGTTTATTCATTTTCGGTTTATCACGAACTTACACAGTCGGCAACCCTGTGTAAAAATTCATGCCCACCCAATTCAACATTCTTACAGACCGACATGGTCATCGCTGTCTGCGTGGAAAGCACCGGTATCAGTGTCATAGTGCCAGCCACAGTTACCGCCACCAAGAGCAGCGACACCAGCTTCTATTTCAACGGTGTCCAAGTCATTGAACTGATTCGTCGGAAACTTCTGCAGATAAGGACCGTAATCGGTGCCAGTCTCACCAAAGAGATTGCTGCCTTCAATCAAAGAATTCTGAAACCCAAGCCCGGCTGTATGAGTTCCGTCGGCTACACCCGGGAAATTATCATTGTGCTGAACCTTATACAGTTCGATCTGCGAACGAACCGATTGCAGGTCGGTGCATAGACTTGACAACTTAGCTTCGCTGCTGGCTTCCGTAAACTGAGGAATTACGATAGCTGCCAGAATGCCTAAGATGACCACAACAATCAGAATTTCAACTAATGTAAAACCGCCTTTAGCTTTCATTTTTTGCCCCTTTTCATCAAAAAAGTTTTACTTACTGCCTGATAAATCACACAACATTCAGCATAATACTTTTCCTCGTAATCATGGTATCGACCCAATCGATACATTGCTTAACCGCACCTTTAATCTTCTGTCTGTTGTCAATCCTCCCAATATAAAAAACCGCAAAAACACCTGAAAAATACTTCTAAGAATCTCATTCGGACGCCAGACGGCCAATAAAACCTTAAACTCCAACGTCCGAAAACACTTCAGGTTGCTCTTTCCAAAAAGAATAAGGATAAATAAGTGTCCAAGCAAAATATAAGAAATAAATCCTCTGCTGCCAAATTTGCAGGTGTGAGAATATCGGGTATGGCTGGATTTCCCATCATTCCCGCTCAAGGTTCTCCCGCCCACAAGGCCTGCCTTGTGGGAATCCAGGGCCGAAGTGAGAATCCACGAATATTTAGGCCGTTAAGACTATAATTGAGCGCGCGGCGCGCACAATATCTTTTGGCAGTTCAAGAATACCGACTTTTGGATTTAACGCTTCAAGGCAACAGCATGTATCTGTATAATGTTACTGCCATTGTGCAGGATAGAGCAACGCGCCGAAGCGACCCGAACGCTACAATGGCGGCATACAGCATGGGGTGGCACCCGAAGAGGTTCCGCCCACTTATGATTATGCTGGTGCCTATAATGCGGTAAATCCCAGCCTCGAAGCGGCTGTTCTTTTACGAACTTTTTGGGCATTGGAGCTAATGTCAAAACCTGTTTGGTTCCGGCTACGGCGGGTCAGGGTTATTCCAAACAGATTTTACAGGGAGTTTTTTCCACCTCTGCGACGCTATATGGTCGCAATGTACACGGGTGTATTTTTGACGTGTATTTTTCTTTGGGTTTCGCCGGCGTGTTCAAGCTCTATCCGAATGTAGTCTATAGCCTGCAGAGCCGATTCGATTTTATCGGCCCACTCTATCAGGACCACTGACCGCGGATAACAGAAATCGTCAAAGCCTAACATCTCAAACTCAGAAACAGAATTCAACCGATAAGCATCTATATGGTAAATATCCAATCGGCCTGCATACTCATTAACTATAACGAACGTGGGACTATTAACATTTCTGCGGTCTTTGGCCCCGGCACCGGCTGCAATCCCCTTAATCAAATGTGTCTTGCCGCTGCCCAACGGCCCACAAACAGCTATAACCTCACCGCCTTTTAATTGTGAGCCGAGCCTCTGACCAAACTCTATGGTCTCCTCCGGTGAATTCAAAATAGTATTAAAGTCTATATTCACTGACCAATAATCATTTATCATTTATCAATAATCATTTACCTATTTGGGCCGGGTAGTAATAACCCATTGTCTGAGCGACAACCCCTAATCGGTATTGATGGTCCTGCATAAGACAAGGACGCCGACCGGAAGTGGGAATAGTAGTTGTGTAGATGCGAAGCTCTCCTTTTAGGCTGGTAATTACCTCTTCCCGATGGTCGCCCAGACAATCAACCACCGCTATTACCCGGCCTTTAATCGGCTGCATCGCTTCACCGCCCCAATCACGAATCGCTCCCGATATTATCACTTCTTTTTGTGGGTCTGAATCCCACCAGACCGGACGCGGACTCAGCGTTCCCGTTTCCAGAAACTTTATCAACTGTCCCTTTGCGCTGTAAAGCCAGCGCTCTTTATAATCTCTCTCCCCGCCAAATACTTCCATACCAGCAAATTCCGCTAAGATGTCCCCGGCCATACCCTGACCGTGAATATGGCGGGTGGGTTTCTTATGGGCCCATAGCTTGCGGCCGGTCTTGGCATCCACCACGCAAATACCATCGGTTTTCTGGCGCGTCTCAAACCCGTAAAAAACCTCCAGACCCGGATTGGCAGGGTCAATATCGGCAACATAACAGACATCAGGATGTCCCATCTCTAAGGTCCACAGACCTTTACCGTTATCGTCCAGCACCGCTGCCCCGATAACCAGCTCATCCTTACCATCCCGGTCAACATCGGCGGTTATCAATCCGTGAGAGCTTTGTCCTCGGTATTTTCTTTTTTCCTGCGGTGCCTCCCAGTACCATATCTGATTAAAATCCTTGTCCAGCGCCTGAGTCTTAATAAGGTTGTAGGTGCCTCGCTGCATTATCAGCGACGGCGTCCTGCCGTCAAGATATGCCACCGTAAGAAAATTACGGCAGTAACGATTGTAATCAGAAAAACCATCCCGGCTCAGCCACGCCGTCTTAGCCACAACCTGACCAGTTTGTCCGTCAAGTTTAACCAGATATTCAGGCCCGCTTTGGACAAGCCCTTTTTCATCCCGCGGGTCTCCAACGCCGGCTTTGCAATATACTTCAGCTTTGCCATCCCCATCAACGTCATAGACAATCCACGGCGAATACCATATCCCCGCTTCGATGGACCAGCCCATATCGTAGCGCCACATCCTTGTCCCGTCTAAGCGATACGCTTCGAGTTTGTAAGTGGTGGTGCTGCGCTTCCAGTAGCCCGGCCGCTGATAGGGGTCGGTGTTGAAATTGGGCTGCTTGATAACATACTCATAAGCACCATCTCCATCCAGGTCCCCAATACCAACCTTCTGAAAATCATAATCACCCTTCAGTGGAATCCTGATATACAGCCTGCCTCTCAGCCTGATGGTAACGCTGCCTAATTGTTCCCATGACGCCAGTCCCTTCTCCTCGCTATACCGATACAATCTGTAATGGCATGCTTTTGTGCCTACACCTGGCTCAGGATTTTTATCCACAAAATTCGTTCGACGATAGAGCTTGTCTCCTGTTAAAAGTGTGAATGGAAGACGGGAATGCGGAGCAGTTGACACGCTTATAATTCGGAAAGCCATATCTTCTGGGTCTGTCTCAAGCAATCGCCAGCTTAGAAATACCGAGCCATCTCCGCGCTCCAAAGCCACCAACCCACGGTCCAGCTTTTCTGCGCCTGATACGGCAGCAGCAAAACTAAAAGCCAGAGAAAAACCAATCATCCATATAACCAAAAATCTACTTCTCATAATTCATACCTCCACATACTTTTTTATCAACTCCCAAGATGGTCGCATCCTTTTTTATCTGCATCTCCCCAGCACCCAGGGTGGCACCCTCAAACTTGTTTGGGGGTGCTGAAACTCAGTTTTTCAAATGCTCATAGCCTTTGGCTTGTAAATCACTAATCCGTCCATCCGGCATTTTTATCTCCATTTTCTTAGTATCAGTAATAGTGCCAATTTGCGTAATCGCTATCGGCCCATCCCACTTATCTAATAATTTTTGGCAATCTCTCTGTGAAAGGGTAAAAAGCAGTTCAAAATCTTCGCCGTCGTTTAGGGCGGAATTTAGCGGCTCTTCGTTTTTTCGAGCTTGTTCCGATATTGGAATCTGCTCTGCGTTTATTTTAGCACCCACCTGGCTTGCTTTGCAAATTCGATTCAAATCGCTGCTGAGTCCATCGCTTATATCAATCATAGAATTTACCGTTACCATTTGGGCGATTTTTAGCGCCTCTTTAACTCTCGGCTCAAATTCCAGATGTTTCCCACAGCTCGCCCCGCCTAATGCGCCTGTTACGCAGATACTGTCACCTACCCTCGCACCCGACCTCTTTACAGGTTCGTTGCCCACCTGTTTGCTGAGCATCGCCACACTTATCGCGAACGGATTTTCGTCATTCCAGCTCGTAATATCACCACCCACGAGCGCACAGCCAAATTTATCGCCTGCACGAACAATACCTGTGTGGAGCTGTTTTAATTCTTCTTCGCCGAATCCTTTCGGCAGCGCAACAGATACAACCGCAGCAACAGGCACTGTCGCCATCGCCGCACAATCGCTAAGGCTGACCGCCAAAGCTTTATAGGCGGCTTGTTCTAAAGTCACCTCTCTTAGGTCGAAATGCACACCATCCAGCAGCATATCTGTGGTGATAAGAACAGACTCATCGCCCAGCCGAACTTGGGCCATATCATCACCAATGCCGATAGGAAAATCTGCTGCGGACAACTTGCTTTGGCGCGCAAACCAAGCGGTTATTTCGTCCTCACTCGCACTCATCGCTGTCCCAACTGCTTATTCCAGTATGCAATCTGTTCTTTCGCCTGCTTCGGACCGGCTGAACCCTCGGTAACGTATTTGTCCGCAACACCTGCCGCACCGAGATTTCCATACACATCCGTTTCAATCGAGGCCGAATACTTCTGCAGCTCATCCAGACTAAGCTCAGCCAACTTTTTATTCTGTTCCTCGCAGCAAGCAACCAAAGACCCGACAATACCGTGCGCCTCACGAAAAGCAACGCCCTTTCCGACCAGATACTCAGCTAAGGCGGTGGCATCCAAAAAGCCTTCCTCCAGTCCAGCCGAAATCTTCTTTGTGTTGAACTTCGTATGTGAAACAATCGCGCGCGCCACATCCAAACAGGCTTCGACTGTATCGCTCGCAGCGAAAATATGAACCTTGTCCTCCTGCATATCGCGATTATAGCCTGACGGCTGACCCTTCAGAATCGTCAGCATAGCAATCAATGGACCATAGACCCGACCGGTCTTTGCGCGAATCAGCTCCAGGAGGTCCGGATTGCGCTTCTGCGGCATCATACTTGATGATGTGCAATAGGCATCATCAATCCGCACAAACCCGAATTCATTGGTTGAATAAATTATCCAGTCCTCAGCCAATCGGGATAGATGCGTTGCGATAAGCGCACAATCGAAAATAAATTCAGCACAAAAGTCCCTGTCGCCGACCGCATCAATACTGTTATAGCTGATGTCCGAAAAACCTAACTGCTTCGCTGTGCTCTTTCTGTCTAACGGCAGCGTGGAGCCGGCCACTGCACCACTACCCAACGGCGAAATATTAAGCAGGCCGCTGCAATTTTTCAGCCTAATAAAATCACGCTCAAATTGCTCGGCAAAACTTAACAGATAAGAAGCGATAACTATCGGCTGGGCACGCTGAAGATGTGTATAGCCCGGCATTATATCTTCCGAATACTTACCCGCCAATTTAACGAACGCCTTTTGAAGCAGCGTTATCTTAGCCTGCAAAATCTCTATCTGGTCTCGCATCCACAGCCGAACATCGGCGGCAACCTGGTCGTTGCGACTTCTGCCGGTATGAAGTTTCTTGCCCGGCTCACCGATTCTCGCCACTAATGCCGCTTCGATCGTCATATGAATATCTTCATACTTCTTCTCGAATTTGAATTGTTCTGCTGAGATTTCCTCACTGATTTCGATTAGCCCTTCTTTAATTGAATTGAATTCGTCTTTGGTAATCAGTTTTTGTTCAGCTAACATCCGCGCATGGGCGATTGAGCCGACAATATCATATTTATAAAGCCGTCTATCTATCGACAGCGACTCCACAAAATCAACCGTAAGCTCATCCGGTTCACCGGCCAGACGCTCTTCCCAGCTCTTTCCTTCCGTGGCCATTATATCTACTCCAAAACCAAATTCTTCTACTCGAAACAACTGCACAAAAACTATCTTGTGGTTCATTATAAGGCTTTTCATTCAGCCTTTTGTAACTGCTCCACTTTCAGTACAAAGTCGATGTTAAGTTTTCGCAGGATTTCGCCTATTAGTTAGTACCCCGCGAAATCCTATCATACCTTCGGGCAAAGATCGGCCGGCTTCTCATCGCTCCACGCGCCTTCTTTGGACTTCTCGTTATTCTCGTTCCCTGCCTTCTCTTCGGTTATCAGTTTCTCTTCTCACCTCGCGCTCTCTTCGGACATCGCGTTCTTCTCGTTCTCTAACCTGCCGTCTCTCCGCACCTGACAGTTGTTCTGCCAGTTGTCCAACAACAGCGCTCTTCTCAGCGTTACCGAACTCTCGCCAGAGCTTCGCCGCCACGGACAGGATTTCAACAAGCTGCTCGCGACTCGGAGCCCGTTCTCGGATGTTCTGTGCCTCCTCGTCCTTGCGACCTTCGAGCATCAATTCGCGGGCACGAATGGCTAACGTGAGCAGTTCGGCCGCATCCCCGCGTTCGGCTTCCTTAAGTGCGGGCAGTGCCATCCTCATCACTTCTAACTGATGGAGCACAACTTCGCGCTCACTCTTAGGGCGCTCCTTCGTCGCCCTACCTTCATCGCGTTCTTCTCGTTCCCTGCCTTCTCTTCGTCGCTCAACTTCTATTCGTATCTCGCGTTCTCCGCCTTCTCTTCGTCGCTCAACTTCTCTTCGTTCCTCGACTACCCTTGGCCTCCGGACTTCCCTTTCACGCTCTCTCTCTGGGCCAGACCTTTCCCTCAACTGCCTCTTCAATCGTTCATTCTCGGCGCGAAGCCCTTGCAGCTCTTCTTGCATCCGCTCTATGTGCTCCCGATGTTCTAGAAGCTCTGCTTCCATCCTCTCCAGATGTGCCCCGAGAACCTCTTTCAGCGCTCTGCCCATACGTTCCAGATGTCCTGCGACGACTTCTTTTAATTGTCCTTCCATCCGCTCCAGATGTCCCGGTCTTTTTGGCTCCCGTCTTTCTTGGTCACCCTTATACCGCAGAACCTCTCTCCGAATGCTCGTCCTTCTTCTGCCCTCCGGCCCTTCTTCAACTACCTCACGCCGCTCAGCCTCCATACCCTTGATAAACTTATGCCCGGCCTCGGTTACAAAGGAAACACCTACTTTCTGTCCTTTTCGTAGCCTCCGGGCTGCCTGCCAAAGTTCCTCACGCTGCCGGGGTACGAGCACAGTCACATGGTCGTCGCTCTCAAGCGGTTTAATGACAATGCCCATATATCCTCGTTCGCCAACCTCTCGCTCGACCAACTGTACAAACGTTCCGCGCACTGACCCACTTCTGTCGCTATCCTCGGCCAAGAGCATGCCACAGAACAGCAAACCTGCAAGCACGCCGAGCACCAACATTCTGCATACCTTTTTCATGATATTTCTCCTGTTAATTTAGATTTGTAAATACCCGCCGCCCACACCGATTGTGGGCAGTCTATATATAGCTAACAAATAAAACCCACAAAATCAACAAAATTTCCCGATCCCCAGGTAATCTACTTACCTACAAAAAAATTCCCATTTGACAATCTAAGTTGGCTACCTCATAATTACCGCAATGGATAAATCTGCAGGTAATAATTACTAATACTTAGGAGAATAACGCCATGATTACAAAACTCTATCTTGAGAACTTTCGCGGCATTCGCAAAAGCGAGGTGGAATTGGGTAAAATTACGGTTCTCACCGGCCCTAACAACAGCGGTAAATCAAGTGTAATTTATGGTTTGCTCGCTTTAAAAAATGTCGTTTTGAATTCAAATCAGGGTTTAGATAGCTTCCTAAATCTTGGCTTTCTCAACCTTGGTGGATTTGACCAGACTGTATATCTAAAAAAGGATACATCGGTTATTAGCCTTGGCATAGAAGTCTTGAGAGAGGAAGCGTATTCTCGATACTCGGCATCATTAGGAAAGAAAAAGTCACAATTAAGCATTGAAATCTTCAGCCCTCTTAGACTTCACCTTGACCTCGAGGTAACATTTCCATACCCTGCAAATAAAAATGCAAGTACGAAGGTAAAAGCGCCCTTCGGCAAAGCAGAGGTAACTTGGAACGGTATCTCCCCAACCATAAATATTCTTCAGGAGAATGAAGGAAACGGAGTTGTCGAAAAAGACGAACTATCGAGCAAGGCAGATGTGAAAGATCCTATCGCAGGCTTATCTACAAGCCTCAATGCGCCAATCGAGGAACTAAGAGCTGTGGACTTTATTCCTCTAAGAAGAGGATTCACAAAACCAAACTATTCATCTGTTCCCATGCAGCAGCAATTACTGACCGATGAAGAGTTAGCAACACTCCTCGCAAACAATCGCGATTTAGAGGGCAAAGTTGCCAACTATTTGGAACAAATTGTGGATAAGGTTTTTACGGTGAGATCTGCAATTGGGACAGCAAATTTTAATCTTCAAGTTCGGGATCGCTCTACAGGCCTCGTATGTGATTTAGTGAATGAAGGATTTGGTACAAATCAACTGATTACCATTCTAACAAAATCCTTACGAAAAGAAATGCACACAATCTGTATTGAAGAGGCTGAAATCCATCTCCATCCTGAATTAATGGATAAATTGGTTGATGTATTTGTCGGAATAACAAAAGATGAAGATAAAAATTTCATAATATCCACACACAGCGAACATATTGTTCTATCCCTTTTGAATAAGGTAGCACAAAGGAAGTTAAAACCGGAGGATATAAGAATTTACTATCTCACCAAAAAAGACAACAAAACAGTAGTAGAAAAACAAGAAGTTAATGAAAAAGGGCAGGTAAAGGGCGGTCTCAAAGGTTTTTATGAAGCTGAACTCGAGCACGTCAAAGATTTTTTCAGCATTTCTTAAGGGACATAAATGGAAATTGTTGTCAATGAGTGGCTATTAGATTATCTATGCCCTGGTAGCAAGAAATCTGAGAAAGAATTAGCTATTAAGTTTATAAATGCGTGGGAGCAAGGGTGTGATAAGGTAGTAATAAGAAGACCAAGTCGCTTCCTTGAAAAGTTTTACCAATACTGGCAAAGGTTTGGTCGGGACACTGATATTTATTAAAAAGCGTTTCCGAAAATTAGAGCTACTTTTCTATGATTCGGACAAAACGATAATTGCCGACGACACTGATGTAAAAAAGCTTCCAGAAGGACTTGAAGCCAAGACACCCCTTGATGACAAATATCTAATTGAATTAGCATATTCGAAGCGAGATAGAGTAATTGTCACAATGGATGTAAGATTAAAAGATAATCTGCAAGACGAAACTAACTTAAAGATTTACTTGCTTCAAGAATTTTTACAGAACTATTCGGCTTAAAATTGATATTCTCGGAATACTGATTTGTAGCAGCCACTAACTAACTTGACCAACTCGCCTCAAAAACTTGGTCGCCAAACAGTGAAAAATCGATATGTCACAAAAGCTTATTATAACCAATTGCAGATTATTCGACGCTCCGGATGATAGACAAACAACCTCTATTCTAATCGAAAATGGCATTATCACTCAAATCGGCCAAATCAATCCCTCCACCGGCTGTAACAACACACTTGATGCACAGAGCAGAATAATCGCCCCGGGTTTTATTGACATTCACATTCAGGGTGCAGGCGGTGCCGACATACTCGACGCAACGCATGATGCCCTGAATGCTATATCACAAACCTGTGCACGTTTCGGAACTACCAGCTTTCTTGCCACAACCGTATTCAAACCAAATCAGAAAAATCAGCACCTTACCGTCGCCGCCGAACATGTTGGCCGGGACCTCGGTGGTGCGAATCTGCTCGGTATCCATCTCGAGGGCCCATTTATATCACCGCAAAAAAAAGGAATGATTCGGCCTGAATGTATATGCCCGCCGTCCTTAAAGGTTCTTGACGAAATCCTGGATATTACAAACGACCGCCTCAGAATGATGACGATTGCACCCGAACTACCCGACGGCCTGCGAATGATTCAATCTCTCATAGATTCCAACGTCATCGCTTCCTTTGGCCACTCCAGCGCAACTTACCAGCAAACCTTAGACGGTTTCAACGCTGGCATTTCGCACGTAACGCATCTGTTCAACGCAATGCCGTCCTTCCATCATCGAGCACCCGGCCCGCTGCTCGCCATTCTCCAGACAAAACATATAACCGCTCAGCTTATTACTGATGGCGTCCACATACACCCGGCCGTTTTGAAATTCGCTTTTGAAACGCTCGGCCCAAATCGCATCATACCAATAACCGACGGCATGCAGGCCCTCGGCCTTGGCGATGGTAAATTCATCTACAACGGCCTCGAATACGAATCCAAAAACGGAGCTGCAAGATACAAAGACGGCACTCTTATAGGCACGGCACTCGGCCTAAGTCAGCTCCTCGAAAAACTCATGGCCTTTACGGATTGCCCACTTGATGTCGCAATTAAGACTGTTACTCAAAACCCTGCGGGAATATTGGGCATCGAAGACAAAAAAGGCACCATCGCCCCTGGAAAAGACGCGGACCTAATTCTGCTCGACCACGACCGCTCAGTCCACACAACCTTCGTCGCCGGCAAAATCGTATTCCAGAAATGAAACAATCTAAAAATGGGTGGTGCTCTGTCACAGGTCAACTGATGGATTGTCATTCCTGCGGAAGCAGGAATCCAGAACTGAAAGAGTGGATTCCGCATCAAGTGCGGAATGACAATTCCTCAAATCAGACGTGGCAGAACAGTAGGTTAAATTAAGCAAATTAGTAAAAGAAAAAGGGGAGAGCTTCCAGGCTCTCCCTTTACTTATGTGGCTCTTTCCTTTTTCACTTTTAGCCCTTGCTTACTATGCCAGCATCTCCATCTGACTTGCGTTCAATACCCACAAGATAGGCAAAGTAAGTTCAAACTAATATGGCCGGATTGGTCATTTTCCAGAGCCACGCATTTGTTAATCTATTATTATCCATCGGCAGACTTTGTCTCAAATCTTGAATTTTTCCGAACATTCGATATTCCCACTCCTCATGCCTGTTTCTCTGCTGAAAAACAGGTTGAACCAGACCCACCCAGACTGTAAGATTATATCTATCTGCAACGAATAACAGCGACAAAATCTAAGAAGATGCAATTATGGAACAGAAAAAACAGGGATGCTAATATGATTATTAAAACACTCGGCATCTCAACCAGCCCAAGGACTAATGGTAACAGCGATTTACTTTTACACGAAGCACTCGCAGGCGCCGAGTCCGCAGGCGCACACATCGAATATATCCGTCTGTCCGATTACAATATCGCACCGTGCATCGAGTGTAACGCCTGCTACACAACCGGTACCTGCCAGATTCAGGATGATTATCAGCAGCTCTTAAAAAAAATGCTTGATACTGACCGGCTCGTCTTCGCTACCCCCATATTTTTTATGACCGTCTGTGCCCAGGCAAAGATGCTAATCGACCGCAGCCAGTGTCTTTGGGCGAATAAGTATGTGCTTAAAAAACAGCTTATTACCCCCAAACGCGACCGCCGTGCAATGGTCATCGCCGTAGGAGGCTCAAAAAGCAAAAAGCAGTTTGAAAGCATTAAATTGACGATGAAATCCTATTTTGATGTCCTGGATATAAATTACACAGCAAATTTGTTTATCAATAAAGTTGATGACTGCGGCGAAATACAAAAACATCCTTCATCGCTTAAAGCAGCCTTCCGCCTCGGCAAAGAGCTAATAACCGCAGAGACCCCAACATCGCAAAAACCTATCAACGTCGAATTAACCTGAGCGTACCCCCCAGCTCAAAACCCTGTCCTGAGCACCGCAGAAGGATCAAAACTATTCCCTGCTATTCTTTGCTCTCAGGCTTAGCCCTCTTTATAACGAAATAATACGCAATCGCCCCTACAAAATAAAAACTAAGCGACAAGACAATCGCAGCAGCCCATATCAGCTTGTCGTACTCACCTTCTTTCGTAAGGGGGTTATAAAACTTCGACGCAGGCCGCTTCAAACAATTGATGAGCATTATCAGAGTAAAAATCACTCCCAGGATTGCTAATACGCCCCACAGTCCCTCAATCCCGAAAAATGGCCTTATCGGCCAGAACGGAAACCTACACATTCTCCACGTAAACATGACATATACCTCCAAAAAAATTCATAATCTCACACACCTGCGAACCAGCTTCACAATCTTCCTTGTGAAATACAGCTCAGGCAATATGTTAATCGCGCTTTTATTATTCCGTCCTCGATGACAAGTATGCAAGAAGCCCAACAATTAGAACCGCAACCACAGCCAAAGTTACACTTATAACAACTGGCGTAGCAATGTTCAACTTCAATTCGATAATAAAGGGTAACGACGCTGCGATGAGAATGAAAATAATAAAACCGATTGCTCGCCATGGGTATGCAAAATTCACTGTCCAATCCGTCCATTTAACCCGTTTCGGCACAACCAGACGCGGGTCTTTTTTGCAGTAATAGACTGCGCCCCAGCGCCAGTTATTCTTGTCCCGCCAGAGAGTTTCCAATTCTTCTTTCGTTATCATTATTTTTTTACTACAATTAGACTCCCATCAGCCAGGCAACAAAACAGCCAATACTATAACCGAAACCGCAAGGATTATCAAAGTAAAACACCCTCCGATTTATCCTGCTGTTCCTCATTACAAGTATTGCTATCCGCTTGTGGCAGGTTCAATTAAAAAGGGACCTATACCGAATTGGTATAGGTCCCGAATTGCCTGCACTTGCGTTACCGCACCTGTACCTTCGGTACCAACAAGTGCAGGCAGGTACAAGTAACACAAATCTGTTGACCTCTCGTTTGTCATTGCGAGTCCGCCAAAGGCGGACGCGGCAATCTCAGACTTTGAGAGATTCGTATCAGCCACGCCCCCATATCTTGCTTCGCCTGCCCCCGCCCCCGTTTCTGCTTTCGCAGAAAGCACGGGGGCGAGTCGGGGCGGCGGGCACCTGTACCCGCGTTTTCTGTGCGGGAAGCACAGGTGCGGGCAAGAAGCAATGGGGGCCACCTAAATTCCGGCTTACGGTGTCGGGCGATACAGCCGAATATCATCAAAAAAGACTAAACCTGAACCGCCGGCCTGCAGATTATTCTTATCGCCGAAACCAATAGAAATCGTATTGACATTGGCAAGGTTCACGCCCTGAGCTGCAAACTCCTGCAGGTCGATAGTCCATTCCGTCCATTCCTCTATCAGCGCCGCATCGGGATTACCGTGATAGACCGTCGCGATACCGTTGAGAGCCACATACATCCGCTCAGCAGCATTAGCCGCATCACCGTAGAACCACAGCGATAGTACACCAACACCTTCTTCGGTCCAATCACGCGCCGAGACTAACGTCAAAGTTGCTTCAGAGTATTTAAAATTGTTGTCGTAGAACAATGGCATCGACTGAGAGCCGCCGTGAACAATATTTGTCTCGACGAAATGCTCTCCCTGGTCAAAATTGGGGTCAGGATAACCTACTGTGGAACCGTTTGTCGTGGTCCCCCATCCATCTATCCAAGTCTCAAATATCCTGTCAGGTTCGTAGTCGTTGTAATCCTCAAAATCCTCTATCCCAATGAAGTCGGTTACCGTAAAGCTCCATACGTTGCCTGTGCTGATTGTCGCGTCGGTATTGTACTCATCGACACGCCAGTAGTAAGGCCCGCCGCCCCATTCAACGCCTTCGGCTGGAGTGTAAACAGTAACACCCTGGCGGCCTCGATATATGCCGGTCGTATCGGATGCATCAGCATCGACAACAGCGTCTCTATCGGTGCCGAAGTAAACATCGTGCTGGGATGCATTATCCCCCGGCGACCAGCTAAGGGGCGTCGCATCTCTGATGTACGGTGTTGAGCCATTAGCCGGATTTGGACCCCAGGCAAGTACTGGGTCACCTCGCATGGCCAAAGCAATCTCTTCCTGTGTCAGCACCTTATTGTAGACGCGCACGTTGTCAATCAGGCCGGTATAGGTCTGATTCCACTGATTGTTACCGATAAGAAACGATCCAGTGCCTGCGTTCAAGGCTGAACTAACCATCCGTTCGGTCTCGGCTCCGTTGATGTAGAACACCAGCCCCCCGCTCTGTTCGGGCTGGAAAGTGGCGGCTATATGCTGCCATGTCCCTGTCTCCAGAATCGTGTTAAGGCCGTCGTGATCCAGAATGCCAGGCGTGGTGAACCGAAGGTGGTCGCTACTGGACTTGAGCGCATACCCTCCGTCCAGGGCGACAAAGCCCCGGTCACCGCTGAGCTCGGCTGGGTTGATCCAGCAGGTAATAGAAATCGCCTCGGTAATCACAAGATCAGGGGGAGTGCCGTAGTCCACCCAGTTACTACCGTCTAACTCCAGTGCAGCACCGTCATACCCAGGCACCCACTGCGGGTCACCTTCAAAGGTGCCGTGATTTCCATGACCCGACCAATCAACGGCAGTAGTACCCATGTCCTCATCAAGCTTCCACCAGCCGACAAGACTGGGGTCAGTAATGGCTATAATGGGTATTGTGCTGAAGCTCCAGACATCGCCTTTATACGTGGCGATGCCATCGAACTCATCAACTCGCCAGTAATAAACCTTCTCTAACTCAAGCGTGCCGGGAGTATAGGAGTTAAATGCGGTAGGGAAACCTGCAGTGGCATTGTTCACATCGTCAAAATTGTCTCCAAAATACAGATGGTGTAATTTTGCACCGAAACCTGCCGTCCAGTTGAGCTCAACATTCTGGTCTACGAATTTTACGCCATCAGCCGGGTCGGGATTGTATGCAGTCCTGGGGGGAATCGAAAAGCTCCAGACATTGCCTTTCCACGGACTGTTCGGGTCGGTGTCATTGACCTCATCGATTCGCCAATAGTAAGTCGTGCCGGGAATAAGGCCGTCCGGATAAGGAAATCCGGGAAAACCGACAATAAGAGACGTTCCGGCCTGATTACCCTGGAACACACCTTCTGCTCCGGCATTTACATCGTCGAAATTATCGCCGAGGTAAACATTGTGCGAGACGGCAAAGGGGCCGGGCTTCCACGAAAGGCTCGCCCATGTATCCTCAACCATGGCACCATCAGCCGGCGTTGGGCCCCAGGCCTGCGGCGACATCTCGCCTTCCATGGCGCCGAGTATTTCGGGCACCGACAAGGCATGGTCGTAAAGCCTTACATCGTCGATTGCGCCAATCCAGTCACAGCCCCACCCGTCCGAGCCGATGAGGACAGGGGTACTGCTGCTGGTAATGTCGGTCATGTCGGCCGAATCGGTCTCCTCGCCGTTGAGATAGCATTTTATCGTCGTGCCGTCATACGAGCACGCGACATGGCACCACTCGTCGCGCTCCAGGTTCTGGCCGACATAGACCCAGGTCCTGGGCGTCGCATTGAACTGGAAGCCCATGAACGGCTCAGAGCTGCCCCAGCCGTATCGAACCTGCCAGCTCCAACTGGGACTCATCCCACTGTCCGCCTTGGCCAGCGGCGCCGTCTCTGTGCCCTGTCCCTCAGGGTCATCGGCGCCAGGTCTTATCCAGAGGGCAATGGAGATCTGACCGGTGATGTCCAGGCTGGCGTCATTGCCGCAATCGACGTAGTCCCCGCCGCCACCGGCGGCGCCCAAGCCATGGAATTCCAGGGCTCCCCCTGCGATGCCGGCAATCCATGTGGGATTGTTCACGATGGTCCCGTCGTTGCCGTTGCCGCTCGAATCGGAAACCGTGGTGCCGGAACCGTCGTCGAGCGTCCAGTGGCCCACCAGATCAGCGAACACACTGCTTGGCACGCTCAGCACAAGAATAGAAGAAACAAGATAAATCAATTTCCTGCACATAATAATCCTCCTTCAAAAAAGTTAAAATATTTAGAAATTATGCTTTGGCCACACACCAAAACACTTGTTGTCCTCAACAAGTATCAAAATACTCACCTTGACCAAATGGCGTTTCCTTCACCTGTACCCGCGTTTTCTGTGCGGGAAGCACAGGTGCGGGCACAGAATACACTAACATCCTCAACATTATTGCGAGTCCGCCTAACCATCCAAGGCGGACTCGCAATCTTAGACTTATGCAGCCTCGTATCCTCGTATCAACTACGCAGTCTCAATTGTCATCTAATTCTCGGTTTAAGGTGCCGGTTCCGGCTCTGGTGCCGGCCGATACAGACGAATATCATCAAAAAAGACTAAACCTGAACCGCCGGCCTGCAGATTATTCTTATCGCCGAAACCAATAGAAATCGTATTGACATTAGTCAGGTTCACGCCCTGGGCTGCAAACTCCTGCAGGTCGATAGTCCATTCCGTCCATTCCTCTATCAGCGGCGCATCGGAATTATCGTGATAGACCGTCGCGATACCGTTGAGATTCACATACATCCGCTCAGCAGCATTAGACGCATCACCGTAGAACCACAGCGATAGTACACCAACACCTTCTTCGGTCCAATCGCGCACCGAGACCAACGTCATGGTTGCCTCAGAGTACATGAAATTGTTGTCGTAGAACAATGGCATCGACTGAGAGCCACCGTGAACAATGTCAGTCTCAACGAAATGTTCTCCCTGGTCAAAATTGGGGTCAGGATAACCTGCCGTCGAACCGTTTGTCGTGGTCCCCCATCCGT
>Ga0209979_1000783_pt1 | contig 39083 bp, 36 predicted proteins | sample AnhtaG_FD_183114 | JGI IMG/M metagenome (GOLD analysis project Ga0209979, IMG submission 183114) | Deep subsurface microbial communities from Anholt, Denmark to uncover new lineages of life (NeLLi) - Anholt_01485 metaG (SPAdes) (version 2) | ecosystem: Environmental > Aquatic > Marine > Oceanic...
GGAATCTTTACTCCTTTGAAGAAAAGGCCCATACTCTCAGCTGATAAAGGGTTGCTCAGATTGGTCAGGGGCAAAAACCTGCCCCTTCATACATTAGGGCTCGCGTGTTTGTCAAATGGATTTTGGGAAAAGAGTGTGGGCTTTCCGAAAGGCTCGCAAGAAATGTGTGCGGTTGGAGAGGACGGAAACGATTTTTATTCCTCTATAACTTTTATACCTGGAGGAGGGGAAAAAGAAAAGAATCCTGTTCCAAATCGATCTCTTTCTTCCCAGCCTGTGAAAAGGAATCTGGTCAGTCCGCCGACATTATTATAGATGTCCAGCTCCTGTATAGCAAAATCCCTTTTACGGATGATCATTTCCAAGTGATCAATCTCTTGCCATGGTGGCTCTGGCTTAAGAATGAGATGGTAGGTATTGATTTTAGGTATTGGTTTAAGGGTGATCTGAAAACTATCTTCTGTATCTTTCAGGCCTTTCAGGATATCACTCAGAAGGCGTAATTCGTGGCCAAACTTTTCAGTGGGGTATTTGTAGACCTCCTTTTTGGTGGGAAGGTACCACCAAAGTATCTGCCCATCTGTAAGGAGTAATTCCTCCCGGGGGGAGTTCTGTTCAAGGCGAAGAAAGTGGGGGGGCTTGAAATAAAGGCTTCCTTTGGCCATATCATGCCTTTCTGCTACTCCTAACATAGCCATTGTCTTACTGATGGCCTCTCTCGTATACTCTGCAGTCAGTCCCTCAGCATTTCCATATCTACCCCTGATACCTCCAATAACCGTTGGTAGTTTATCATCAGGTAGCGCCTTTCTTAAGGGGATAGGGCCAAGAAGGAGAAGAAAAAGCGGAATTATGAGGCAGTATTTCGAATTCAAAATCGTTCCCTTCTTCTCAAAACCTCCCGAGGTCTGCTCCCATCCGACGGACCAACAATTCCATCTTTCTCCATGGCCTCGACCATCCTGGCAGCCCGGTTATATCCGACCCTGAGTTTCCGCTGGACCATTGAAATTGATGCCTGACCTGATTGCAAAACTAATTCCACTGCGTCCTGATATTTTTCATCCTTATCCCCTTCCACCTCCTCTACATCTTCCCCTGTACTTATATCAGCAGCTATAGAAGTGTCATACTTTGGCTTCATCTCCTCTCTTAAAAAGAAGGTCACCCTCTTGACCTCATCTTCTGAGACGTATGCTCCATGGATTCTGGTAAGTCTGCCTACACCGGGCGGTAGAAACAACATGTCTCCATCTCCTAAGAGGTGCTCGGCTCCCATGGTGTCGAGGATAGTCCTCGAGTCCACCCTGGATGATACCTGAAAAGAGATCCTGGTAGGAAAGTTGGCCTTAATAATACCTGTGAGAACATCCACTGAGGGCCTCTGGGTGGCAAGTATCAGATGGATCCCTGCAGCTCTTGCCATATGCGCCAGTCTTGCTAGAGACTCCTCCACCTCCCTGCTGGAGACCATCATAAGATCCGCCAGCTCATCAATTATGATCACAATATACGGAAGATGCTCCTCTGTTCTCTCACTGAGTTCAGGCCCAACAGAGCCTGCATCCTTTGCAACCTTCCGGTTATAGGCCTCTATGTTCCTTACACCTTTGTCGGACAGAAGGGTGTATCGTTTCTCCATCTCCTCAACAGCCCACCTGAGGGCCCTTGTTGCCTCTTTTGGGTGATTGACTACCGGGTGTAAGAGATGGGGAATGTCCTGGTAAGGTGCAAGCTCTATCCTTTTCGGATCTATCATAACAAAGCGCGTCATTTCTGGAGAGGCCTTGAAAAGGATACTGTTTATCATGGCATTAATGGATACACTTTTCCCTGTTCCTGTAGCACCAGCAACCAAAAGATGTGGCATTTTGGTCAGATCCGCGATGACTGGTTGACCTATTATGTCCACTCCCAGGGCAATCGTGAGCCTGTAAGGGGAATCAAAAAAAACCTGGCTGGACAGGATCTCCTTTAAGGTAACAAGTCTTCTTCTATTGTTAGGTATCTCTATCCCAATAGCTGATTTTCCCGGTATAGGTGCCACAATCCTGATATTTGATGCCCTCAGGTTGAGTGCAAGATCATCTGCCAAAGAGGCCACTTTGCTGATCTTGACACCAGGTGCCGGCTTGAATTCATACATTGTTATTACCGGACCTGGTATGATCTCAACCACCTCACCCTCGACTCCAAAATCTCTTAGCTTTCCTTCAAGCCGAAGGGCATTCATTCTCAGACTGTCTTTCTCGATCTCAGTGTCCAGTGACTTCGGGATCTCATCCAAAAGATCCAAAGGGGGCAGTTTGAACTTACCGACCACATTCATAAAGGCAAAAAATTCCTGTTTTGGCTTGGCAAGTTTCTCTGAAGGGGTTTCGGCAATAGTCATTGGCCTCTCTCTTGCCTCTTCAACCTTCTTTATCGTCTTTTTTCTCTGTTTTGCCCTTCTTCTTCGTTCCAGGTATTTGAGCTGTCTTTCTTTTATATATGTGGCAAAGGGAGAGAAAAGTGACCAGATTACTTTAAAGAGGCTACCAAAAGAAAATCGGGTGATAACCATAAAGGAGATAATAAAGATGGTGAGGAAAAGTGCATATGCCCCAAAATAGTTAAATATCTTTTTACCCAGGCCAGCACTATACAGTCCAACCAATCCTCCGCTTATCATTGCGCCATGATAGGGGGCTCCATCAGGAATGTAAAGGCACAGCAGAGCAGAAAAGGCTATTACAAGGAGAACGAGGCTTATAGATATCCAGATCACCCCGGAAGGGAACCTTCCCCTGAAAAAAGACAAGGATAAGAGAAGGAGGATGGCTATGAGCCAGAATGATGAAAAACCGAGGAGCAGGAACAGGCCACCGGCCAGGTGGGCTCCAACTGCCCCAAATAGGTTCTTTGACTGGATTATAGTGTCCGCCCTTTCCCAGAAAAGGGGATCTGTGGGATGGTAGGATAAAAGACTTCCCCCAAAGATAAGGGTTATAAGCAAGAAAATTACCCCCCATACCTCCCTTTTTATGGGATATCTGGATGAAGCTTTAGACATTTTATGCCTTTCTCCCTATTCTAAGACCCTGGCTGCACAATACTATGCAAACTCAAGGATTTTTTATTGAAAGTGCCTTCTTCCTGTCCGTGAAAAGTTTTTCCTTGTCGGGATTCCAATCCTACGGAGGCAATTCAGCGTCTTTCAACAGGGGGCAGGCGGCATCCTTTTCTGAGAGAATTGGCTCTTTAATAGGCCACTCAATGGCCAGGTCTGGATCATTCCATCTTATTGTCCGCTCATAATCTGGGTAATAAAAATCAGTGCATTTATAGAAAAATTCCGCCCTATCAGTCAGGACGCAAAAGCCATGCGCAAAATTCGGAGGAATATAAATAGTCTTTTTCTTATTTGCTGATAGGATTGTGCCAAACCATTTCCCAAAGTTTGGCGAAGACCTCCTGATGTCCACGCTTACATCGAATATCTTGCCATATAGAACCCTGACCAACTTCCCTTGCGGCCTTTTTATCTGATAATGGAGACCCCTTAATGTCCCCTTTATAGACATGGACTGGTTGTCTTGAATAAACCCAATGTCAATACCCCCACCGGTAAATTTCTCTTGATGGTAGGTCTCCATGAAATATCCCCTATTGTCAGGAAAGAGATCTGCTTCTATTATGATAACCTCTGGAAGAATAGGAGATGGGCTAAAGATCATTGATCACCCCGTAAGGTTCTTTTTCCTCCTGCTCTGTCGTCCAGTATCTCTAAGAGATACTGTCCATAGGGACTTTCTTTCATATTCGTGGCAAGCATCTCTAACTGATCGGCTGAGATGTATCCCAAACGGTAGGCGATCTCTTCAAGGCATGCTATCTTTAATCCCTGCCTCTGTTCAATGGCATGGATGAAATTAATGGCCTGTATCATGGATTCATGTGTACCTGTATCGAGCCACGCAATGCCCCGGCCCAACTTTTCAACCTTCAGTTGATTCTTTCTCAGATAGGTCATGTTGACGTCAGTAATTTCAAGTTCCCCTCTTGGCGATGGCCCAAGTTCAGATGCAATAGAGGAAACCTGATCATCATAGAAATAAAGGCCTGGGACAGCGTAGTTTGATTTAGGGATGTTGGGCTTTTCCTCAATACTGATCGCCTTTCCCATGGAGTCAAACTCTACAACTCCATATCTTTCCGGGTCTCGTACCCAATACCCAAATATGGTAGCACCCGTATCATTGCTTGCTGCCCTCTTCAGGGAGTCGAGAAAACCGTGCCCATAAAAGATGTTGTCTCCCAAGATAAGACAGGAGGGATGACCATCAATAAATTCCTTTCCTATAATAAAGGCCTGAGCCAATCCCTCTGGCCTCGGCTGCACTGCATAGGCGAAAGACAGGCCAATCTGCCGGCCATCACTCAATAACCTCTTGAATTTAGGCATATCCTCTGGAGTAGAGATAATTAACACTTCTCTAATACCTGCAAGCATAAGAACAGATAGAGGGTAGTAAATCATGGGTTTATCACATATGGGAAGAAGCTGTTTGCTTACTGATATAGTTACAGGGTAAAGACGAGAGCCAAAGCCACCTGCCAGAATAATGCCTTTAGGAGCCTTCTTAGTCATCTATTTTTTCCTATAATATTTCCGGTATCTTCCTGTTTCTATATCTTCTACCCAATCCATATGGTTAAGATACCACTCAATCGTCTCTATGATTCCCTTCTCAAAGGGGACTGACGGTTCCCACTGAAGATCACTGTTTATCTTAGAGGCATCAATTCCATATCTTCGATCATGCCCGAGCCTATCAGGGACAAATTCTATCAGCTCTCTCCTTGGTTTTCCATCCATTAGTCCGAGTTTTTCATCGAGATAATCACAGATTATTGCAACAATGTCTATATTTCGCTTTTCGCAATTTGCCCCAATATTATATTTTTGACCAGGCAGTCCTCTTTCAAGTGTGGCCGAGATGGCCGAACAGTGGTCTCCCACATACAGCCAATCCCTCACGTTTTTACCGTCTCCATATACAGGCAGCCTTTTCCCCTTTACGGCATTGTTAATGATAAGAGGGATAAGCTTTTCAGGGAACTGGTACGGGCCATAGTTATTAGATGAATTGGTGATAATAGTTGGTATAGAGTACGTTGTGTAATAGGCATATGCAAGGTGATCTGAGGCCGCCTTACTGGCTGAATAAGGGCTGGATGGATTGTAGGGTGTTGTTTCTGTAAAATAGCCCTTATCATCGAGAGAGCCATATACCTCATCGGTGGAGATATGGAGAAAGCGTTTCTTGCTGATATCTGAGGCAGGATCAAGCCAAAATTTTCTTGCTGCCTCAAGAAGACGAAAGGTCCCAAAGACGTTTGTCTGCAAGAATTCTTCTGGCTTATCTATGCTTCGATCCACATGTGATTCAGCGGCAAAATTTACTACCCAGTCGATATCAAATTCTCTAAAGACATCATCAACGATTTTCTTATCACTGATATCGCCTTTGAGAAATTGATACCGAGATGGTGCATATTCCCTCTCCACATCAGAAAGGTTGGCAAGGTTTCCAGCATAGGTAAGCTTATCTACGTTAATAACCGTAGCCTCTGCACAGTTTTGTAAAATATACCTGACAAAGTTGCTGCCAATGAAACCACAACCACCTGTGATAAGTATCTTCATCATAGATCCTGTTTGTCAATCTACCTCTATTATCTTATCGAAAATGTCAAAGGCTGCGGAAAGGGCTGGACTATCAGCCGGTAAGGTAACCGTTGGATTGCCGTTCATATCAAAATCGTAAAGGAGATCATCTTGTGGCAGAGTACCTGCCAGATTCAGACCGTGTTTAACGATTGCCTCTTGCAAGGAATCAGTAAGCCCATCCCGTGCCTGATTTATTATCAAAAACCTCTTTGCTGCCCTTACCTTCAGCTCATCCACTAGGGTATTAATCCGATGGGCAGCCTCAATGCCCCTTATGGAAGGATCGGAAACAACCAGAAGGACGTCAACATTGTTTGTTGTCAAGCGGCTTATATGTTCCATGCCTGCCTCATTATCCATAACCATATATGGATACTGGTCTATCATTTTTTCTAAATACATAGATAAGAGATGGTTAGCAGCACAGTAACATCCTGCTCCTTCTGGCCTGCCCATGGCAATAAGGTCGAAACCATCTCCCTCAACTACTGCCTCTGCCAGCTTCATCTCCATGAACATCTGTTTGGTCATTCCCTGTTTAACTACCCCATCTTTCATCTCCTCCCGAGCTCTGCCCAAACTTGCTCTTATGGAGACACCAAGTACCTCATTAAGGTTGGCGTTTGAATCAGCGTCGACTGCCAGTATAGGGGTTTTGCCCTTTTGAACTAAATACCTAATTAGGAATCCGGCAATGGTAGTTTTGCCCGTCCCTCCTTTTCCGGCCATTGCTATTGCATAAGGCATCTCTTGCCCCTTTCTACTGTTCCATACGTATTTCTCTCTAAGCTACCAACGGCATTTTAAACAATGATCTTGGTGCTGTCAATGAAGGATAGTCATACAATTGGGGTTTGTATTTTTTCATTATTCTTTGCCTTGACTTTTTTTCCTATTAAGGTAAGTTACTTATCACTCAGCGTGGGTTATCCTTGCCTTGGGTTTGGCTCACGGCCAAATTCTAACTATTTACTGCCCTTAGAAAATTGAGGAGATTTCATGATAAAAACAACTGGTCAGATTAGAAATATAGGCTTGATAGGTCATAGCGGTTGCGGGAAAACATCACTGGCAGAGGCCATTCTTTATAATAGCAAGGCGATAAAACGGTTGGGAAGAGTAGATGATGGTTCCTCCAGCATGGATTTCGAGCCAGAAGAGATTAAAAGAAAGGTAACTCTTGGTACAGCCTTCCATCCTTTTAACTGGAAAAATGGGAGTTTCAATCTTATAGACACGCCAGGTGAAAATGATTTCCTTTCTGATACTAAGGTATGTCTTCAGGCAGCCGAAGGGACTGTTGTTACTATCGATGCCGTTGACAGCATCAAAGTAGGCACAGAAAAGGTCTGGGCCTTTTCCGAGGAGTATAATCTGCCTCGGCTGATATTTATTAACAAACTCGACAGGGAACGGTCTGATTTTTATAAGGTTATAGATGAGATTGAAAGGACGTTTTCTATAAAAACAACACCTATATATCTCCCAGTCGGCACAGAAGGTGACTTTACAGGCGTGGTAAATCTAATCAGGTTAAGGGTTCTTATGTATAAAAATGATGGTACCGGCTCTTTTAAAGAAGAGGATATCCCAGATTCAATGGCGGAGATAGTAGATACATGGCGTGAAAAAATATTGGAAAATATTGTCGAGGCCAATGATGATATTATGGAGAAATATCTTGATGGAAAGGAACTCACTGCAAAGGAGATAGAGCAGACCTTTATAGAGGGTGTTAAATCTGGCATTGTGGTGCCTGTTGTCCTTGGATCTGCCACCCTTAATATAGGTGTTGGCCAACTTTTGGACATTATTGCTCAATCAATTCCTTTTCCAGCTGAAAGAGGAACGGTAAAAGGGCATAAACTGGACAGTGAAGAGCTGGTGGAATTTGATGCCGTTGATGAGGCCCCATTTTCAGCTCTTGTCTTCAAGACCTTAGCAGACCCATTTGCAGGGAAACTCAATCTTTTCAAGGTTATGTCTGGTAAGATAGATTCAGAATCTACGGTATTTAATTCAACAAAAAAGGTGAAAGAAAGGTTAGGCCAGTTATTGTTGATTGAGGGTAAAAAACAAACACCAATTGGTATGGCTAGTGCCGGCACTATAGCAGCTGTAGCGAAGCTAAAGGAGACCACGACCGGCGACACCTTTTGCAAGGAGGATAATCCAATCGTGTTTCATCCGGCAGAACCATTGTCACCAACCATTTCCTTCGCTATTGAGGCCAGAGAAAAAGAGAATGAGGACAAGGTCTACTCTTCTCTGGCCAGATTGGTAGAGGAAGACCCTACCCTTAGGGTAGACAGAGATCAATCAACTTCAGAAATTATCCTGTCTGGCACAGGCCAGATTCACCTTGAGAATACCAGGGATAGATTAAAGAGAAAATTCGGGGTCGAAATTAACCTCAAAACTCCTAAGGTCCCTTATAGGGAGACGATCAGAAATGCAAGAGAAAGGATAATCTATAGACATAAAAAACAGAGTGGGGGACGGGGCCAGTTTGCTCAGGTACATTTTGACATCTTCCCCCTCAAAAGAGAGGAGGGGTTTGTGTTTAAAGAGGCATTAGTTGGCATGAACGTGCCGAGAAATTTCGTTCCAGCGGTTGAGAAGGGTATAGTAGAGGCTATGAGGAGTGGAGTTTTGGCAGGATATCCGGTTGTAGATATTAAGATTCGGTTTTTTGACGGAAAATCTCATGAGGTTGATTCCTCTGAAATGGCCTTTAAGATAGCAGCTTCCATGTGCTTTAAAAAGGCCGTTCAAGAGGCGACACCTATTCTTTTAGAACCGATTATGAACATGGAAATAACCGTTCCCGAAGAGGTTATGGGAGATGTCATAGGTGATCTTAATGGCAGGAGGGGAAGGGTTTTAGGCATGGACAGGGAAGGCAAAAATCAGATTATAAGGGCTGAAGTACCCTTGGCTGAGGTTCTGAGATATTCCTTTGATCTGACATCCATGACAGGTGGCAGGGGAAGTTTCCAAATGAAACAGTCCCGTTATGAAGAGGTTCCAGCTCAACTGGCAGAAAGGATCGTAGCCGGCTCTAAGGAAGAGGGAAAGTAGAGATGGTTTACAGATGATAAAGGCGGGAGTATTAACTATTAGCGATAAAGGATTTAGGGGGCAGAGAAGGGACAAATCTGGTCCCCTCGTTGCTGAAATGTTGACCAAGGCTGGTTACCGGGTTGAGAAACAGGGTATTGTCCCTGATGATCATGAAAAGATTGTAGAGTGTTTAATAGAGTGGACCGATAAAGATGGTCTCAGGCTGGTTGTGACAACAGGGGGTACTGGGGTGAGTCCAAGTGATGTAACCCCTGAGGCTATGCTCAGGGTAATTACATATCAGATACCTGGTATGGCTGAGGCTATGAGGGCCTCGAGTCTAACCAAAACCCCTCATGCCATGCTTTCCCGAGCGATGGCTGGCGTCAGGGGAAACAGCCTGATTATCAATGTACCGGGAAGCCCTGATGCTGCACAGGAAAACTTGACCGTTATTTTACCTGCTCTAAACCATGCGCTGGCCAAAATTGCCGGTGACAGGGACGATTGCGCTCAAGAATAGGGACCCCGGTCTTTTCAGGAGGGTATGCTAAAACAGAGAGGGATACTTAGGAGCTGCTTTTAAAGCTGGGTGTAACGAGAATCTCTACATCTGCAGTAAAGGTCTTGCTCGTTATGGTTATAATACAAAATCGGTTTTCTTTCAAAAAAAACATTATATTCCTTGGCGATTTGAAGGAACTCAGAAAACGCCAGCCATCCTCAGGCATCTTGTCGGTAAAATAGTTGACGATAAAATCTGCTTCCATCTTTCCAGAGAAGGTAAGAAATCCGAAGGAATACTCAGTTGTTTGAAAGACAAAGGATTTTTCCCTTTCATCTCCAGTCCCCTTGGAACTGCCACATCCTTAAAATCATAATAAAGAGATATTTCTGTTTCGCCAACCTCTTCAGATAGTTGGGGTTCTTCGCGGGGGACTGCTTTCGTGAATAAGGTTTCTGTGGCACATCCAGTTATAGATAGAGAAATAAGCACAGTGAAGAAGATTTGCATCAACATTCTATTCCATTTTACTTTACTTATCGCAATACTACGCCCTCCCTTCTTGTTTTATGTTACATAATAGCTAAAGAGAAATGTATTAGATTTTTCACCTATCGGCTTTTCGCCCCTGAATAAAGATCTGAGGGGTAATTTCTTCTTGACTCAAGATATCCCCATACCTATACTTCCACCGACTTGAGGGGAAAGATCAAGATGTGAGATACTCACTTATGTTGAGCAGGATTATTGAAGAATCTTGCACAAGAAGATGATTAAATAATTCTGCAAATCGCCAATTCTCCTATGAGGCAGATACATGAGACAGAGGAGTGTGATTCTGTTTTTGCTTGCTTTTTTTGCTCTTTCCTCTCTGGTATTTGCAGCAGAGGATTCTCATCAAGGGACTCATGAGCACGTCAATTTAGGCGAGATTCTCTCTCTGTATAGCACCATACCATTTATTGGGATATTGCTTTCAATTGCCTTATTACCTCTTTTTACCCCGGAATTCTGGCACCATCACTTTGGAAAGGTCTCGGCCTTTTGGGCCACCGCTATAGCTATACCGCTTATCGTTGCCCATAAAGGAGTAGCCCTTCACAGTTTTCTTGATATTTTGATAGCAGACTATATCCCCTTTATTATACTCCTCTGGGGTCTTTTTACCATCTCTGGAGGTATTTTGCTGAGGGGTAGCTTGAGGGGAACGCCTATAGTAAATACCATTATGATTATCATAGGAACCATTTTGGCGTCCTGGATGGGAACAACAGGAGCGGCCATGTTACTTATAAGGCCATTTTTAAGGGCTAATAGTTATCGAAAGAATAGGGCGTTCATGGTGGTTTTTTTCATATTTCTGGTAGCAAACATTGGCGGAGCACTAACACCAGTAGGCGATCCCCCACTTTTCCTGGGATTCTTGCATGGTGTTCCCTTTTTCTGGACATTTCACATCTTGCCCCATATGTTAGTAGCTGCCTTGATCTTGCTGGCTGTCTATTTTGTTGTTGATAGCTATTATTACAGGAGGGAAGTGCATAGCAACCAGATGGATGAGGGAGATAAAAAGCCACTCAGCTTAGTTGGTGGCTACAATTTTATATTTTTAGCGGGGGTCATTGGCTCTGTTATATGGAGCGGATTGGTAAACTGGGGGGAGGTAAATACGTTTGGTGTAGTCAGAAGCATTCAAGAATGGGCGAGGGACGGTTTTATTATCCTCATGGGCATCCTTTCGCTGGTATTTACCGCTTCTCAGATACGGGAAGATAATGAGTTTACCTGGTTTCCCATTAAAGAGGTGGCCTATCTATTTGCAGGCATCTTTATAACAATGACCCCATGTCTTCTTCTCCTTCTTGCGGGGAGCAAAGGGGCACTTGGTTTTATTATTGGTACGGTAAAAGAGCCGTTTCACTATTTCTGGATTACGGGGGTCCTTTCAAGTTTCCTGGATAATGCCCCTACCTATTTGACCTTTTTCACAAGTGCGTTAGGGAGCTTTTACCCAGGCACACCTGAGCCAATAGCTGTCTCAAGGTTGATCTCTGAAAATCCTACCTACCTGATGGCTGTTTCTGCTGGAGCGGTTTTCTTTGGGGCTAGTACCTACATTGGAAATGCACCCAATTTTATGGTTAGGTCCATTGCTGAAGAGACGGGTACACCTATGCCGAGCTTCTTTGGGTATATGTTAAAGTACTCGATTGTTTTTCTTGTTCCTGTTTTTATTATCGTGACCATTATATTCTTCTAACATAGGAGTTCAGCTGTCAGCTATAGGCCATCAGTGGCGAATGCTCACCTTGTAACGTCAGGTTCAGGGCGTGATTTTTTGACCTTTTTAAGGACCCTGATATCGGAGATCCGAGTTGACGGATATTGGCCGTTTTTATCTTTCTCAATATATTTCACCATATCCCAGATGGTGGCAAGGGCGATTGAGGTACCTACAAGGGCCTCCATCTCCACTCCAGTCATAGCCTCAGCCTTTACGAGACAGTTGGCCTCGATAAAATCCTTGCCAATAGAGAAATTCAACTCAACTGTATTTAATGGTATCTGATGGCAATGGGGAATCAAGAGATAGGTCTCTTTGGCCGCTCTCATGGCTGCTATTTCGGCAACCAACAGCGGATCTCCTTTTTTAATCTGATTTTCTCTTATCCTTTTAACTGTCTCCGGTGAGAGGGTTATTCGCCCTGAGGCCAGAGCCTCTCTTAAAAGAACCTTCTTTCCAGTAATATCAATCATTCCCATGGTAAAATATAACTTAGCTCTGGGTGACTTTGTTAGCAGGGGGTCTATTCCGGGAAAGTAAATGACGTTAATCGAGCGGGAGCCATTAATTATCACCGTCTTTAGGCTTAACAGAGGGGATCTTGAAAAATTTAATCCCCTCTTCTTTTAGAGTTTCCTCTTCTTCCCCTGTAGCAGATCCCCTTATATTCCTCTTTTTTGTGACGCCGTAATGCATTTTCAGGGCCTCTTTTGCAAAAGCGGTTCCCACATCGTCAAAATTATTTTTTATATACTCCACTACGTGCTTAGCGAGTTTTTTATAATCGAGCCCAACTTCCTCTGGCTTCTGCTCTACCTGGCTGCTCTTGATAGCTACTGGAGAGAGTACCCTAGTTATATCCGTGTTTTTACAAAAGGGGCATGTAATCATTCCCTTGGAATCCTGCTCGTTAAATGATTCAAGGTCTTTGAACCAACCCTCAAAGCTATGCCCGTTAGAACACCTTAGGTCAAATGCAATCATCGTCTAACCAATTAAAACCTTCCTCTTATTCAAGGTCTCTTTCTCTGTCTTCTTCTCTGGTTAGGTAAAGAGGCCTTTGTTTTTCTAAGTAAAACATAGCACCCCTGTTATCTGCTGTCAATTATACTAGAGGGCTTTTTGAAGACTTTTAACTGAGATTCCGTATGAGACCACGATGCCACAGCTTATCAGGACTTTTTCCTTGACACACAAGCCCCTTTGCCCTTATACTCCTCCCACTCAAAAGAGCCTTCTTATCAGTCAATTATCGATCCCCCCGTATATTGCATGTGGACACATTGTGTCAAGTTTTGATAGCTCCTGTTGAACGTGAAAAAAATTAGGCCTCGCAATATTGCGACCCAAGAATCATATCCTGAATGATAATTTCCCGCTGAATAGTTGACAGGATGTCCTGATTTTCGATCTCAGCAGTCAAGAGCATCATAGTGGCAGTGATGATTTTTTTGGAGAGTCCAGGAAAGATAGAGATTTACCCGGGACAGAGCAGGGCTGATGTCAATGGTTTGCGGGCGCGAGAGGAGAAAAAAGTATGCGGATTGTAGACCTGCGGTCTGATACCATCACGCGACCGACTCCAGCTATGCGGCGAGCTATGGCTGAGGCAAGGGTTGGAGATGATGTCTTTGGCGAGGACCCGACTGTGAAGCAACTGGAGGAAATGGCCGCTGAACGGTTAGATAAAGAAGCGGCCTTGTTTGTCGCAAGCGGTACAATGGGCAACCTAGTCAGTCTGTTAGTACATTGTCATCGTGGTGACGAGTTTATTCTGGGCGATCAATCCCATACTTTCTTTTACGAGCAGGGCGGATCCGCTGGCCTTGGCGGCATTCATCCCCGGACAGTGCCCAATCAGCCCGATGGCACACTAGCTCTCCATAATATTGAAGCTGCGATTCGGCCAGACGACATCCACTTCCCTCGAACGCGGCTAATTGCACTGGAGAACACGCACACCCGCTGCGACGGGAGCCCTCTTGATGTTAATTACATGCGTGCCGTGGGAGAAATAGCACGCCGTTACGAGGTGAAAGTGCACGTAGACGGTGCTCGGCTTTTCAACGCTGCTATTGCTCTGGGGATGGAAGCACGGGATCTGGTTGCTGAAGCCGATTCGGTTAGCTTTTGTCTCAGCAAGGGTTTAGGTGCACCGGTAGGTTCTGTGGTTTGTGGCACCCGCGATTTCATCACGGAGGCACGACGAGCTCGTAAGATGCTAGGTGGTGGCATGCGGCAGGTGGGCATACTGGCTGCTGGCGGGATTGTGGCCCTTACAGAGATGCTTGACCGCCTGGCGGGCGATCATGCGAACGCCCGGAAGTTGGCAGAAGGTCTGGCTGATATAGATGGTCTGTCTATCGATCCCGAGCGCGTGAAGACCAACATTGTGTACCTCAAGGTTACGCGCAGTGGCACGGTCTCAGAATTACTAACGGAAAAGCTCAGCAGCGAAGGCGTAAGATTGCTACCTACTGGGCCAAACCAGCTGAGAGCCGTCACCAATTATCATGTGACATCGGATGACATTGACTATGCTTTAGGCGTGTTCCGCAGGGTTTTGAGCTCTATATAGAGTTGGGGGCTAACGGCCCTGGATGTCCCGGAGAGCGATTTCAACTCAAGGTTCTCAACAGTATCATTGAGTCCAGGATGAAGTGGGTGTCAGGGTGAATTTAAGCTCCATTTGATTGTCGGTCCGAGAGGTGGTCTTTTCAGGTAATTTCTCCCATTTTCTTCTAAGAATCGGGCAGTTTTTCACAAATACCTTCAAAAACATCAATTGAGGCCGTGTAGCAGGAAAATTAAATAGCGGGCAGGTGCGGTAACAAAAACTGATTCTGGTGAATTCTGGCGCGCCTGGTGTACATGAGGGTGAAAAATAGACGAGAATGAGATTCATGGCAACATTTAAAGAGATTACTCTGAGTAAGAATGACTGCCAAGACTAATAATCCTTCCGTATCTTTCAATGGCTTTTCTGGAAGGATTGCATTGTAAAAAAATAGTCCGGTAATTTCCTGAGAGTTAACTGCAAGAACCCAGAAACAAGATCAGCTTTATTAAGAGATGTACTGTTATCCGTTATTTTTAGGAGAGTGCCATGAAGTTATTTCCAAAACTTATTTTGATAGTGGCTTTGGGCTGGATTATCAATCCACCAGTATGGGCGGAAGAAGGTATAAAGGAGGCTGTGGTAAAAATATACACTGTGTATAACAGATATGATTACGATGAACCATGGCAAATGTTGGGGCAGAGACGGCGCAGCGGTTCTGGATGTATTATAAGTGGAAGAAGAATCTTAACAAGTGCGCATGTCGTAGGAGATCAGACATTTATTCAGGTCAGACGAGCAGGAGAGGCAAAGAAATATACAGCAGAAGTAGAAATAGTGGCTCACGAGTGTGATCTTGCTATTCTGAGAGTTAATGATGATTCATTTTTTTCTGGTGTCAGGTCAGTGGAGATTGGAGACTTGGCTGAAGTTAGGGATAACGTTGCTGTTTATGGTTTTCCCAAAGGTGGCGATGAGTTATGTATTACTGAGGGAGTGGTCTCCAGAGTCGAGCATCGTGAATATACCCACAGCAGAGCGTACTTACTAACTTGCCAGATTGATGCTTCAATTAATCCAGGTAGCAGTGGGGGGCCAGTAGTCAAGGATGATAAGCTTGTGGGAGTGGCTTTCCAGTCAGCACAGTCAGGGGAAAATATTGGTTATATGGTTCCAGCCCCGGTCATTAGCCATTTCCTGACAGATATAAAAGATGGTAGATATGACGGAACACCAGGCCTTGGAATATCCTGGCAAAAAATGGAGAATCCAGACTTGAGATTTAAATTTGGTATGACTGAAAGACAGACCGGAGTGCTGGTAAATAAAATTTATCCTGGCTCCCCTGCAAACGGGGCATTGAAATCAGAAGATATAGTCCTTTCAATTGACGGCAGAAATGTTGAAAACGATGGGACAATAGAGTTCAGAAAAGGCGAGAGGACGTTCTTTGGATATTTGGCACAAAGGAAATATATCAATGATACAGTTGAATTTGAGATCTTGAGAGGAGATAAGTTAATGGATCTTGAGATTAAGTTATCAAGGCCTTTGCATTTTTGGCGATTGGTGCCACATGAACGGTATGATGTGGCACCGACATATTATATTTTAGGCGGGCTGGTATTTGAGCCACTAACAGTAAACTTTTTGAAAACATGGAGAAAGTGGTATCTTAACGCTCCGTTAAATCTGATAAATTACTACACTCATGGGGAACCAACAGATGGCCAGAGAGAGATAGTTGTTCTGGTTAAAGTCCTTGCCTATGAGATTAATGCAGGTTATCACAACTGGAAAAATAGGGTGATTTCTTACGTCAATGGCAGGAAGATCTCTACCATAAGAGATCTGGTAAAGGCCTTTGAAGAACATGAAGGAAGATACCACATCATAGTAGATAAAAAGGGTTATAGAATCGTCCTGGACAAAAATAAGGTTGACGAGAATGGTCAGGGCATCCTGAAGCAATATAAAATTAGTGCCGATAGATCAAAAGATTTGGAACACTGGTAAAAGCTATGCTAAAGCAGAGTTCAGGTCTTCTGAAAGCGTTCCTTGAAAGCCGCCGTTCAATGCGGCACGTTACCTGGACCTTTTGAACGTTACTGATTTCTTATGATATTTCTGCCTTCTGGGTTGGCCAGTGCGGATAAGATTGGCTGGCATAGGGATCTCAACTCTGATGCTAATCTGTCCCTTGACATACCTATTGGAAATTCAGGCCTGGAGGATGAAAAAGGCATCGCGCTTATGTGAACTTTCAGAACCGTCTGTGTCTACTGAAACTCAGACTATGTGCATCTTGTAGACACTGAAAACACAAGTGTCAATACAAACCTTGACGTAAAGAGTTTTTTTCTATAACTTGTTAAAATGCATCCTTCTTAAAGGTTGGCTAGGTGAAAGGAGAGGTTGATGAACGAGGACCTGGATAAAACAATGAAAGGGTTCCCGGGAGAAACTGCTGATGATCAGGGCTACCTGCGGAAGAATGAAAATATCCAACGCCGTAGAGCATTCCTTGATTTCAGGCCCAAAAGAAACATCCTGATTCTTGGGGGTGTGGGAATTCTCCTTTTGATCGTCCTTATCGCTATATTTTCAGGAGGCGGCAAGAAGCTCCCCACAGAGGATCTAAGTGTGATATTAGTAAGAGTTGACCTCCTTGAGAAAAGGCTCACACGCCTTGAGGGTGTAGAGGTTAGAATCGACCTTCTCGAAAAGCAAGAAGAAGAGCTGCGGCAATTTATTATAGAGATGGATGGATCTGGAACGCACCTGAAACAACGGCTGGATAAACTGACAGAAACGTTTGACAGGCTGCAAAAAAGAATGGCCGCAGTTGCTGCGAAGACCGAAGCCTCACGCCCTGTCCAAAGGAAGCCAGTTTCTCTAGCCGTAGGGCGCTATCACGAGGTCCGTTCCGGGGAAAATCTCTATCGAATCGCCCAACGATATGGTATATCGGTGAAGGAACTATGTCGTCTCAACAACATAACCCAAGACCAAGCCATTCATCCAGGGCAGAAACTTTTAGTAGCCCCGGGCAGCCATGAGTGAGGAGTTAGCCTCTAACCATTTCTTATAGACTTATGCAGTTGTTTAGAATGATCTTCAACGCAGAGCCTGCCCAACCGTGCATTTACTCACCCAAGGTTAGTTGAGCACCCGTATAGATACTGAATGCCATATAGATGCTCATTAGTCTTGATTTTCAAAACGTGAAATGGTTTCTGAGGATATTAAGGGCTTCAGAGAGGCTCAGTTGCTGCACTGTGGGCGATATTAATGAGATATCGCCTGATTAAGGCTGTTGAGAAAACCTGAAACTACAGTCGGTTTTAAGGACATCACAGACAGGCCTGAGTAATATCTAAAGCAGGAGAAAGCTCACAAAAAGGCAAGTCCATACTGAGATCCTTTTTCCCTTGACGTTTGATACAGCCATGGAGTAAAGTGCAGCTAATACGGGCCCGGCTTTCTTCGCGGGTCAGTCTTGCTCTGAAGGAACGTTTCCTTTGCTAGAGTGGTGACCTTAAGCCCGGGACCATAATAGAAGCTTTTAGAAAGGAGGTTAGCGGTTTGGCAAACGGGACAGTAAAGTGGTTTAGTGATAAAAAGGGATACGGCTTCATTGAGCGGGAAGACGGTGAGGACATATTTGTTCACTACTCCTCCATCAACACTTCCGGATTCAAGAGCCTGACTGAGGGTGATCAGGTGAGCTTTGATGTGGAAGAGAGCGACCGGGGACCTGTGGCCAAGAATGTCAGTAAACTTTAGCTCACTACCATATGGTTATAAAGGGCATCTCGTCTTGCCTCGACGAGATGCCCTTTTATTTGAACAAGTCTGTGAAGGAGGTATTGAAGGCAGTATGGCATTTTTGAGCCTTATGTCCTGCATGCCATTCACCGAATTATTAGTCTTTTACCAGTACTATTTTTCACAGGGTTAATTCTACAATGTAGTGGTGTAAGACTACACCTTTTTTGACAATGGTCACTGTGCACTATCTTCGGCAATTGTTATTCTACAAGGCAGGCATGGCTTGCAGGGTTGAAATTCAGGCAAAGATGGCTTCCACAAATTCTCTCGGATTAAATACCTCAAAATCCTCAAGCCCTTCGCCAGTGCATATAAACGAGATAGGAATGCGGAGCTTTTGAGAAATACCAATTACTATACCGCCTTTGGCAGTTCCATCCAATTTGGTTAGGATAATATCCGTTACCCCGAGGGATTGAGCAAATACATGGGCCTGGGCAATTGCATTCTGGCCGGTGGTAGCGTCAAGGATAAGGGTAACTTGATGGGGGGCCTCGGGAAGCTGTTGGCCAGCCACCCTCTGAATCTTCTTCAGTTCTTCCATCAAGTTAGACTTTGTGTGAAGTCTGCCAGCGGTATCAATAAAAACCTTATCTATCTTCCTTGCCTTAGCAGCTGATATAGCATCAAAGACGACTGCCGCGGGATCTGCTCCCCTTTTCTGACTGATTACCTCTGCACCGACCCGGTCTCCCCAGATCTGTAGTTGTTCAATGGCAGCAGCCCTGAAGGTATCTGCCGCCGCCAGCATTACCTTTTGCCCTTGGGCACGAAAATAGTAAGCCATCTTGGCAATAGTAGTGGTCTTTCCCACCCCATTAACACCGACAAACATGACTACATGTAAGGTTCTGGAGACCTTCTCCGGCAGATTAAGAGGAGAAAGGTCTTGGCTGGCATCCAAAAAGGAAGTCATCTCTTCCTTTAGAATGGTTTTTACCTGTTCTGGTGTGTCGAGTGATTTCTGATCTAGCCTTTGTTTTAACCCCTCAATCAACTGCACTGTTGTCTCTACACCAATGTCAGAACTAAGAAGAATCTCCTCAAGAGCATCTAAGAGGGTTGGATCGATTGCCTTCTTTCCAGTTACCACCGTATTGAGCCTGTCCGTTAATGTCCTTCTTGTCTTGGACATCCTATCCCACAGTCTTCTTGCACGAGCCTTGCCATGAGCAGGTTCTGGTCTATCCAAAGGGATCTTTGCCTCCTTCCAAAGCGTCTAGAGTGAGCTAAGATACCTAAATTTCTCTGTCGGCCGTCACAAAGTAAACAGATCCAACGAGCCCAACGAACACGGGAACATTACCGATAACCTTCCAGATCTACAGAAACAATTTTGGAAACACCACTCTTATCCATGGTCACACCATATAACCTTTCAGCTACTTCCATGGTCCTTAGATTATGGGTAACCATGACTACTTGGGATGATTTTTCAATCTCCTTTAATAGGTTATTAAAGCGATCTGTATTGGCCTCATCCAATGGAGCGTCTACCTCATCCATTATGATGAATGGACTTGGTTTAATAAGGTAGATGGCAAATAATAATGCCATAGCTGCCAGGGCCTTTTCCCCCCCGGATAAAAGCCCCATATGAACCAACCTCTTTCCTGGAGGCTGCACCTCAATCAACACACCACTTTCTAATGGAAGATTTTCATTAATCAATCTTAAGCGAGCGCTACCACCATTAAATAGGAGAGGAAAGACCTGCCTTAATTTCTCATCTACCTTCCCAAAGGTAGAAAGAAATCTCTCCTTTGAAATCCTGTTGATTCTTTTAATGGCATTATTAAGGGAATCAATGGAGGAAAGGAGGTCCTGCCGCTGTGCAACTATAAATTCATATCTCTGTTTTACTTTCTCATACTCATTAATAGCCAGAAGATTCACCTCTCCCATTCTCTCCTTAATGAATACATAATCTTTGAGCTTTTGTTCACACTGAGCCTTTGAAAAATTTTGATCCAAATATCTCTCATAATCCCTTTGGAGATTGATTCCCGTCTCCTTACTCACCTGGGATAAAATGCTCTTTATCTGGAAATCTATCTCTGCCTCCTTTATCCTTGCCTCGTTGATTTCTTCCCTTATCTCCCTAATCCTTTCTCTTAAAAGGGCAGACCTGTTCTCTTCCTCCCTTAATTTATCTTTCAGAATATGATACTTATGCTCAACCCCTTTGCCCTCTTTTTCAAGCCTTTTTTGTTTTTGATAAATGACCTTTAACCCCTCCTTCAACTCCTTCTCCTTGCTCAAAGAGCTCTCATATTGATCTCTATTTGAATTTATCTGCCCTTCCATCTTCTTGATTCTCATGCCCATTTCACATATGAATTGATCAAGCCTCTCTTTTTCTCGCATGAGACCTCTCTCTTCCTCTTTCTGCTGGTTATATCGGAGTAGGAGCTGAGAGAGATAGTTTTTTGAATCATCAATAGCATTCTCCAGCTCTCCAACCTGAGCCTCTTTTTCTGAAACTATGCCCTTAATCTTTTCCGTTTCCTTAAGGCATCCTGAGAGCCTCCCTTCAAGATTGGTTAGATAAGACCGCTTTTCCTCCATCTCCTTGTCCAAAGATTCTAACTGGCCTAATATATATCGAGAGTGTTTTATTAGTTGTTCTGATTCCTTTTCCAAAAGGAACATGTCTTTATCCATTCCTTCAATTTGTTGGGAACAGGCCTCCTTATCTGTTTCCAACTGAGCAATGACATTCTCTATTGCATCCAGTCTTGCGTGCAATTCGGCAAGGTCTGATTGCAAGATGGAGATGAGTTTTTCCTTCTCCCTTATCTTATCCCTCAATTCATTTTCCATCCTCCTTCTCTTCAGTAAGCCCATAGGCTCTTTTCCCAATCTCCCGCCGGTTATGACCCCCCTCTTATCCACCAGATCCCCTTCCGGAGTGACGAGTGTTTGTTTACCCCCGTTTTTCTTCCAGGCATATATGGCCTGAGAGAGATTATTAACCAATGCTGCAGTACCCAAGAAGGATTCTATTAACGGTCTAAATTTTTCTGGCACAGAAATATGATCTCTTAAAAGCTTAAAGCCATTGAGCTCAATTTCAGGGTCATCAAGGGATTTCTCTTTTTCCTTTTTGAACTCCTCGAGCGGAAGAAAGTAGCAGCGGCCCACACGTTTTGATCGCAAATATTCAACAGCCTCCCTACCATCTTCCTGTCTGGCGACGAGTACATATTGCAATTTTTCTGCTAGGACTGCCTCAACAGCTACCTCAAATTTTTCTTCTGCCTGAATAAAATCCGCCACCACACCTAAGATCCTACCTTCTTTAGAGATTTTTAGATCATGAGCGTTCATAACCTTCTGGACGCCTGATCTAAATCCTTCATAGTTTTCAATAAAGCTCCTGGTTATCTTTAATTGAGAACGGAGGACATTCAGTTCCAGCTCTGCTACTGCCTTTTCAGATTCTTTTTTTCTCCTGACTTCTTCCAACTTCTTTAGCTTTGCCCTCTCTTCCTGTATATGTTTCTCACTGGAGCTTATCTGGATAGAAGTCTCTTCCCTCCTTTCCTTTTTTTCGTCTAACAGAAGGGAAAGGGTTTCGATCTTTTTTGCAATTTCTTTGGACTCCACCTCCAGTCCGTCCTTTCTGATTTCCAATTGTTTGATCATTTCAGAGAGATTCCTTATCTCCCCTTTCAGCCCTGCCTCGTTAGTGGCCAAGTCAGTTAAATGGGATTTTTGCTTCTTCAACTCATCTTTCATCCTATCCAGTGACAGTCTTTGGTCCTTGAGAAAAGAATCATAATGGGAGCGGAGGGCTGGGATCTCCTGAATCGACTTTTGTAATTCCTTAATCCTGGAGTTAATCTTTTCGATTTCAGATCTAAATTCCACTAATTTTTGAGCGAATTCCTCTTTCTCTTCATTCAACCTGATATCAGCCTGGAGAAATCTTTCCTGATCAACCGACAAATGCCGTAACGCATCTTCATGCCTTCTGCACTCTTCCCTGAGGGAGAAAACTGACTCTTTAAGACTAGATAAGGACTTTTCTTCCTCTATTAATTCCAAATTGCTAGTTTCAATAACTTTCTCAGATTCAGAGAAAAGTGCCTGCAATCCACTTTCCTCATCTGCGAGATCATCAAGTTTCTTCCCCCTCTTTTCCTTTTCTGTGTGCAGCTCACCGTAGTTAGAGGCGTGTAAAAAAAGCTCCAAGCGGTGGATCTCAGAGCTTACCTCTTTGAATCTTTTAGCCTTACGGGCCTGCCTCTTTAGAGAATTCATCTCCCTTTTTATCTCACCAAGGAGATCTTCCACCCTCCTGAGATTTTCTTCTGTTAAGGATATCTTTCTTAAAGACGCCTCCCTCCTGAGTTTGTACTTAGTAATGCCAGCTGCCTCTTCCAAAAGAAACCTTGTCTCTTCTGGCTTCTGCTCTATTATAGAAGCGATCTCTCCTTGGGCGATTATTGAATATAATCTATTTCCCAATCCAGTGCCCATAAGTAGATCCTGGATATCCTTTAGCCTACATGCTGAGTTGTTGATTAGATATTCGCTTTCACCGGACCTGTAAAGCCTCCTGGTAACAGATATCTCGCTGGCATCATGGAATTCTTTGGTATCTTCAAGTGTCAGGGTTACCTCGGTCATACCCAAGGGCTTCAAAGCATCTGCCCCCGAAAAGATCAGATCCTCCATCTGGCGGGCCCGCAACTGTTTAGGGCTTTGTTCACCCATCACCCACCTTATGGCATCGACTATATTGCTCTTTCCGCAACCATTAGGGCCGACAAATGCACTGATGCCTGGTTGAATCTGGAGGTTCAATTTATCCATAAAGGACTTAAAACCTTGCATATAAAGGCTCTTTAATCTCATCTTCTTTAGTCTCCAAACCTCTTAAGGTAGTATCAATAACAGATAGCAGGATGAGTGTAAAGATAAAAATACTAGATAGTGTATATTTCCTTTTCAGATTTGCAATATATTGTGGACGTAGGATCACTGGCAAAAAATGTTGACAAGCTTTTATTTAAGTATTTAACATAACAATAATTATTCAAATTAGTGGTTAGGCTGAAAATATCAGCTAATGAAAGGAAGTATTGTGAAGAAAATCTCAGTTCTTCTCACGTTTCTGTTTGCTTATTCGTATTTGCTTGCACATTTCGTTCAAGGAAAAGAGGCAGACACATTTTCTATCTCCTTGGTTCAGCAGGCTACTGTCAAAAAGATGGGGGGTAGAGAGGTTATTTATGAGCACTACACGGCAAAAAAGGGAGATTACATCTGGCGACTTCTGCGCCAGAGAGGATTATTGAAAAGACCAGATCTTGCTGAGCTAATCTCTTTATTGAAAAGCATGAATAGATCTTTGACAAATCTTGATCTTATTCATCCGGGACAGACCATATTGATTCCGCTTAATATAACACCACTTAGAGGATATGGAGAAAGGGAAGAGATTTTCCAGGAATCGATAATGGGTATCTCCTCATTGAAGGATATAAGTTTTGAGCATTATACGGTTAGGCCTGGTGATAGTCTGACGATGATCGCCCGTAACAGATATAAACTACCAGCTGGACATCTTTATGACGAGTATCTGGAGTTAGTACGGAAACTTAACCCCACACTAAAGGACCTCGATCTCATCTATCCAAATCAGGTTATCAAGCTTCCCATTTATTCTCCAGAAATAGTCAGGATGCCTATCCAGGCTGAAAAGACAAAGAGGGATTTAAGAAAGACCAAGATCACCCCAATTGAGGATACTGGTAAGATTTTATCCTTAAGACAAAAGCTCAGGGATATCTTCACTCAAATGGGTGAGGAATGGATTGATACTGGTGAGCAGTTCATTCCCCTGAAGTCTGGTGCCCAGATAAACCTAAAGGCTGACTCTTTCCCTAGTTTAAACTTAAGCAGTGGCAGGAGGTTGATAATTGACATAAAAAATGAGCTTCCAGAAGACATCTGCCAGTTGATTGAATCGGACTGGGAGGATTATAGGATTGTGCATCTGGCTCCTCAGGATAACCTTACAGCAGTCATGGATAAGATCCTTGCAGCCAGTAACTACTATAAGGTTCTAAGATCTGGGGAGCAATTTAGGATAGGTGGGGATATAGAGATTTCTATTGCCGGTGACTGGGTTATCGTACCATATCGAGGTGGGCCGGGCAGCACCGGTACAATAATAGTAATTAGCCTTATTAGTAATCCTTCCGAAAAGACACCAGGAATAGTGAGTGCATACCTTAAGAGATTGGGGATACAGGTAATTGAATATCCGGATTTTTCTGCTCATGAGGATATGAGAGAGGAAATACCTATTCAAAAGAAGATAAAAATTGAAAAAGATATGGATTTCCCCTTGGCAACTCTTCTATTAAACCTTGCTGGACAGCCTTTCTCCAGTAAGGTAAAGATTCCTGTATATCAAGGAGAAAGCGCCAAGTTTAATCTGATCATACAGGCCGATCTATTCTTCAACAGGAAGGGCAAAGACTGTATCATAGACTTGACAGGCCTATCGCCTGCTATTCTATCTTTGCTGGGAAAGCACCACTTTCTGGTTCTCTCCCTTGCCAGTGAGAAAGATGTAAACAGGATGACAGAACTGATACTTGATTTCCTTGGGCTCCCATTCGACTCTGAACCGCACCACCTTCTGGCTGCAGCCAGGGATGAGACGAGAAGTATAACACTTACCATTCCAGGGATCAGTTTTCATGACCAGGAGGGAGAAAGGATTCTTGCAACGGATACGAAGGTGCCGGTAGAGATCGTGCCATTCCTAAATCAAAAGGGGTATAATCTCCTTGAGTTAAGGCAGTTTCAAGAGCAAAAACAAAACCAGACGAGAGGTGGGTAATGAAATAAGCTATATTCCCGCCTATTTACTTAGTGCTTCGATTCGCAAATACTATAACGTATTCTCATGAGTATAATCTTTGCGATTGCTCACTCAGCACTTAGTCCCGAGTAAATAAATACGTCATCGAATTTATGAATCGAGGGACTTAGCTCCTGATAAGGCATGGCTATCTGTTTCAATGAGGACTACCAAATTATTGGAACAGCCAAATAGCCACTTGATTCATAGAGTGGTCGGCCGGATCACATTCAGCTATTAGATCTTGAAAGACATCCTTGCCTGTCACATAACTGCTCTTCTTTTCTTCTCGCACCTAGGAAACGTCTATTCCACAACCTTTACCTTGCCTAATTAAACACCTTGACGATAGTCGTGCAGGGCTTTATACAATAGGGCCCGTTTGAAAGACGATTACATGTCGAGGGAGAATTTAATTTTTATAGAATGCTTGGAGGGTAGCATATGGATTTCTCATACAATCAAAAGAGGGAATGGAGCAGTTTTGCCCAGAGATCAGTTGTGATGGGGACGCGAGGTATGGTTGCATCAAGCCAGCACTTGGCGAGCCTTGCCGGCTACAAGGCCCTATCTAGGGGCGGAAGCGCCGTGGATGCCGCCGTAGCTATGGTCAGCACCTTGAGTGTGGTTGAACCTTATTCCGTGGGGATCGGCGGCGACGCCTTTGCCTTTATCTGCCTGGCCAGGGAAAACAGGATTGTTGGCATGAATGCGAGCGGCAGGGCTCCATACCATGCAACCAGGGCCTGGTTCCTGGACAAGGGTATAAAGGCCATCCCTGAGCGGGGCATGCTACCGGTCACGGTCCCTGGTGCCTTGCATGGGTGGGCCCAGGCAGCGGAACGCTATGGGAGGTTAAAGCTGGGAGATTTGTTTGAAGACGCCATATACTATGCAGAGAAAGGATTTCCAGTCACCGAGGTTATTGCTGGGGAGTGGAAAGATGCGGAAGAGGTCCTTCTCTCTCAGGAAAGCTCCTCTAAAGCCTACCTTATTGATGGCAAGGCCCCTCGACCAGGCGAGATCTTTCGAAACAAAGAGCTTGCTCGCACCTATAGCAAGATTGCCAGGGAAGGTATCGAAACCTTTTATGAAGGAGAGATCAGTAAGGCCATTGTGGATTTTTCCAAGAGGAATGGCGGCCTTCTTTCTCAAGAAGACTTCAAGACCCATACCACAGCCTGGGTTGAACCAATAGCAACCGATTACCGCGGCTATACCGTCTATGAGCTTCCTCCCAATGGGCAGGGTATTACTGCCCTGGAAATGTTAAATATCCTGGAAGGATATGATATCCCCATTTTCAGGCACAATAGCCCCGAGTACATTCACCTCCTCATAGAGGCAAAAAAGATTGCATTCAGTGATCGGGACTACCTTATAACAGACCCTGAATTTGAAGACATCCCGGTAGATAAACTTCTCTCCAAAGAATATGCAAGGCAGTGCAGAGAGAAAATTAGTCACCATAAGGCCATGGCTCCCGCCATTTCTTCTTCATACCTAAAGGGTTCCGACACCGTGTTTGTTACTGCTGTGGATGAGGAAAGAAATGCAGTTTCCTTTATCAGTAGTATCTATGCACAATTTGGCTCCGGGATGGTCGTGGACGGAACAGGCATTGTTCTGCAAAACCGGGGAAAATCTTTTTCCTTGGATCCAAACCACCCCAACCGCCTAGAGCCTCACAAGCGACCAATGCACACAATCATACCGGGAATGGTCTTTAAAGACGGCAATTTTCTACTGAGCTTTGGGGTCATGGGCGGGGATATGCAACCACAGGGTCACGTGCAGTTTCTCATTAACCTCATTGACTTTAAGATGAACTTACAGGAGGCGGTCGATGCCCCACGAGTAAGGCATATGCAGGGGATGGAGGTGTATCTGGAGGATGGTATTTCCAAGGAAACAGCATTAGGGCTTCAGGAAAAAGGGCATCAAATTGTTCAGGCCTCCCCACCGGTAAATCAGGTCGGTGGTGGTCAGGCTATCTACCTGGACCGTGACCAGGACGCGTTGCTGGGGGCCTCAGACAGGCGGAAGGATGGCTGTGCCATTGGGTATTAACTGCTACAAGGGGACTTTACATGGATACCGATCGAATGCCGGTTTCTAAGTATCGTTGGTTATTAGTTTGTGCATCATTTATCGTCATGATGATTATCAGTATCTATCAGTACTCCTGGTTTTTATTCGCCTACGCTATTCAAAGGGAATTGAATTGGGATCTGGCAACAATCGGATTGACCTTTACTGTCTTTGCATATGCTGCAACCTTCATTCAGCCATTTTCCGGCTACATTGCAGATTCTTACGGACCCCGAAAAGTGGGAATTGCAGGCTCTTTGTTGGTTGGCATCGGCTTCATTCTGGCCTCTTTTGCATCTTCTCCACCGGTGTTCTACCTCTTTTATGGTTTGGGGGGATTGGGCGTAGGGGTTCTTTATGGTATTTCCGCCGCATGCGCTGTTAAGTGGTTTCCTGACAAGAGAGGTTTTGCAACGGGCCTGGTCGTATTTGGGTTCGGTGCAGGCACTGCAATCTTTAACTGGCTCATCCAGCGGTTATTGGATTCCGAGGGACTCAGCACAACATTGTTGTGGCTGGGATTCTTTATGATTATCACATTAACTCCTCTCTCGCTACTTTATACCTACCCCCAGGAAGGATGGTCCTCTTACTTGACCTCCGGTAGGGAGACGGTAAAATTCCCTGGCGATTATAGACCTTCTGAGATGCTGGGTACCTACCAATGGTTTCTGATCTATTTTTCATTTGCCGTTACCGTTTCCATTGTCCTGATGTTTGGTGCCCAAATGAAAATGCTTGCCAGAGAATTTAATATCCCAACAAAATATTTCAGCCTGGTTCTGGTGCTGTTTCCCCTTGGAAATGGATTGAGCAGGGTATTGTCTGGGAGTGTCTCTGATACACTAGGCAGGGAAAGGACCATGGTGGTATTCTACTCCCTCTTAGGTCTCTCGATCATTTCCTTTATAGTGTTCGGTCATATTCCCGTGCTTTTTATGCTCATAGTATTCATTGCTGCATTGTTAGGAGGGGCACCTTTCGCGCTATACCCCGCAACCATTGCAGATTATTACGGTGCAAGATATGCCACTACGAACTATGGAATTACTTACACTGCTAAGGCATGGGCCGGATTAATTTCAGGCTGGTTGAGTGGCTATCTTGTAATGAGGTTTGGCTCCTATAGACTTCCCCTTGTTGTGGTAGCCATATGCAGTTTGATGGCAGCTGCGCTCTCAAATCCAAGATTAATGAAGGCACCTACCAAGAAAAGGCCAACATCCATTCCCGATGTAACAGGGTGAGATTTCAGATGTTGATTCCATATTGCAGGCATTGCGATTAGCCCGATGGGTAACCGGAATCGTTCCAAATCCTCTTGAAACCAGTGTTGCCGCGTCTACTTTATTGATATGTTCAAGAAAAAAACAGTGAATGTTGATCCAGCATCTGTGTGGTGATACAAGGGGAACCACAAAACAGGTGAAGTGATGGATTCGGCGAGGATAAACCAGATAAAGGGTTACCTGTGCGTAGTTGCGGCTGCTATCCTATGGGGCTCATCAGGTACTGCCGGCAAGGCCCTATTCGAAGGAGGGATGAAGCCTTTCGAGCTCGTTCAGATTCGGCTCACCATCTCTACTATCTTTTTGGCTGTGGCATTCGGGATCTTTGCCAAGCGGCTTCTTCGGATCCGGATCAAAGACCTGGGCTACTTCTTTGTGTTTGGTGGAGTGGCCATGGCCCTGGTACAGAGCACCTACTTTTACAGCATCAGCAAGATCCAGGTGGCAGCAGCGATCCTCCTGCAGTACCTTTCAGTACCTTTCCCCCATCCTTGTAGCCTTTTTCTCTGTCTGCTTCTGGAAGGAACATCTTAGCGTTACAAAGCTTGTAGCCCTCTTGCTGTCCTTCAGCGGCTGCTACCTGGTAGTGGGAGGCTACAGTCTCCAGCTCCTCCAGATGAACCGCCTGGGGATCAAGGGAGGCCTGGCCTCAGCCGTGTGTGCGGCAGGTTATACCTTGCTTGGAGAGTGCGGAATGCACCGCTACGGGCCATCCACCGTACTCTTCTATGCCCTGGCTTTTGCAGCCCTCACCTGGCACCTCATCTACCCCCCCTTCACTATGTGTCAGCCGGATTTAGCTGGAACCAGTGGGGATGGATTTTATATCTCGCTGTGATGGGAACCATCCTCCCCTTTGGTCTGTACTTCATGGGGATCAACTATATCCGCTCCACACGGGCCCTAATCACAGCGACACTGGAGCCCATATCCGCAGGTTTCATGGCCTTCTTTTTCTGGGAGAGGGTATGGAACATCTACAGGTCCTTGGAGGAGCAGTGGTGGTAGGTGCCATCCTGTTATTGCAGGTGCAGCGAGAACAAGACGAAATCGCTCCAGACCTGATCCGAACACAGAGAAGCTAAGAGCCTGTCCCTAAAAATGAATTGATTTAGAGATACTTTAGTGGTAGCTTGTGCCCAAACAAGGTGCTGATAACATATGTGGGTCAACCTTCTATCAAAGGGATGAAAGATGAAGGTATCTACCGTTGAACAGATGAGAAACCTTGACAGAGGGGCTATAGAGAAATTCAAAATCGCGGATACAGTTCTTATGGAAGACGCTGGGGAGGCTGTATACTTTGTAATCCATAATGAGTTTGGAATAAGGGGGAAACGATTTATTGTCTTTTGTGGGATTGGCAATAATGGTGGTGATGGATTCGTTGTTGCAAGAAAGCTTCACTCAAATGGGGGGCTGGTTACGGTATTCCTTCTGGAGGATAGTAAAAAACTAACGGGGTGTGCGAGAGACAATTTTGAAACAATTTCCACTTTTCCCATCCAGATTCAAAGGCTTACCTCTCTGGAACAGATACCCCCTTATATATCTACCTGTGATGCAATCGTTGATGCTATCTTTGGAACCGGCCTTACAAGGGGTGTAGGTGGGAAATATAGAGAGGTAATTGAATTAATCAACGAGAGCCAGAAAGCTGTATTCAGCGTTGATATCCCCTCTGGAGTAAATGGTGATACTGGCCAGATTATGGGGTGTGCTGTCAAGGCGGACTATACCGTAACATTTGGTCTTCCCAAACTGGGAAATCTGCTTTATCCGGGCTTTGGTCTCTGTGGGAAGCTGTATGTCACCCATATCTCCTTCCCCCCTTCCCTATACGATAATGATAGCATAAAGGTAGAAACAAATGATCCGTTACCAATACCGGAAAGAGGCGAGGATACGCACAAGGGCGATTACGGAAAGGTCCTCTTTATTGCAGGTTCATCAAATTACCTTGGCGCCCCCTATTTTTCTGCCCTGTCCTTTCTTAAGGCCGGTGGAGGGCTTTCATATCTTGCTTCCCCTCAATCAATAACCAACTTCTTGGCCAGTAAAGGGAGCGAGATCGTCTTTGTGCCACAAGAGGAAACAGATAAAGGAAGCTTATCTATCAACGCCAGGAACCATCTTTTGAGATTTTCAGACGAGGTTGATATGGTTGTCATTGGCCCAGGATTATCGCTTCATGAGGAAACCCAGGAATTGGTAAGGGAGCTCGCACCTGAGATCAAAAAACCTCTTATCATTGATGGTGATGGTATTACCGCTGTTTCCAAGGATATAGATATCATAAAAAAGAGAAAGGAAAGGACAATCCTGACTCCTCATCTTGGTGAGATGTCGCGGATCACAAAGACAGATATAGGAGACATCCAAAAAAACAGGGTCCCCCTCTTGTTCAAAACATGCAAGGAACTCAATGCCATCATAATGTTAAAGGGGGCCCATACGTTAATAGGTTATCCTGATGAACGTAGCTTTATTAACATGAGTGGAAATCCCGGGATGGCTACTGCTGGCAGCGGGGATGTCTTGGTCGGCACCATTGCAGCCATGTTCGGTCTTGGGTTCTCAGTTGAAGAGAGCACGCGGATGGGTGTATTTATCCATGGTCTGGCTGGAGACCTTGCAATGAGAGATATAGGGGCTGATGGAATAATAGCTGGAGACATCATGAAGTATCTACCGGAGGCGGTTCGATATTGCAGAGAGCGTTTTGAAGATCTCATTAAAAACAGCTATGAAAGTATCTATTTTGTCTAGGATAAAGATATAAGCGCACGACTCCTGGATTTCATTGAAATTCATGACAGCACAAGAACACTACAAGCCAGTTATTGTCCTCGATGTGGGAAGGGTCTTGGTGGATATCAACCCTAAGGTCGTGCTTGAGGAGCTTTCGAGAAGAGCTGGAAGAGAAATAGGGTCTCCCCTTCAGCTTGATTTGGACAAGTTTTTATTTCCGTTGTATGCGGGCACGTGGTCGTTGGAGGATATACGCCGAATCGTCAATGGCACTCTCCGTCTCTCCCTTGAGCCAGGAGAATGGCGAGAGCTCTGGTGCCGTATCGTAACCGGAGAGGTACCGGGGATGAGGGAGGCACTCGCTGAACTCAAAAGTGAGTTCCGCCTTGTGGCACTCAGCAATACGGATGAGGTTCACTGGAAGTTTCTTCTTAAAAAATACCCGATCTTTGAACTTCTTGACGGGTGGGTTGTTTCCTACGCAGAGGGTATTACAAAGCCTGATCTTGCCATGTACTCAGCGCTAGTGAATCGCTACTGCGACGACAGATTGCCATTTTTCTATACTGATGACACTGCGCACTACGTTGAAGCAGCGCGGAGCCTGGGCTGGGAGGCTGAGGTGTTTACTGACGCGGCACACTTCAAGGAGGAGGTTAGAAAGCGTTGCACGAATTATCTCGAGAGCTCGATGTGATTGCTTTTCCCCGAGAGTTTCGGTTACCTAATCTTATACTTTGTATTATTGCACTTTAGCCATGTGCAAAAATATTGTATAGTGCGTGCAAGCAAGATGAAAGTTCATACAGGAGATCATAAAATTATGAAAGAAAAAAAGAGGGGGGTTTTTTTAATTTTCTCCGAAAGAAAGGGGGGATTAGGATGAAGGGAAGGGCCATTATCTTGTTCATGATCCTCAGTCTCATCCCACTTTTTTTAGGATGTGCCAAGAGTAGGATTTATCTCATGGATGTGAGATATATCCCGAAGGAGAAGGCATCTCCTACCGAAAAAATGGTGGGTGTTTGCCCGTTTGAGGATACAAGGAAGGAAAAAGAGGAAGAGACCATTGGCCTCAGGCACGGACCCGGTAAAAAGGTGGATGTCATCGGACTTAAAGGGATCAGCCTTTCAGAATCCGTTACCGGGGCTGTGGAGGACTACTTTGCCGAAAGGGGATTCGAGGTTACTGATTGCAAGGGATGGGATAGGAGCGCTGAGGGACTTGACAGCTTGCCCAAGGATCTCTATCTCGTCGTAGGAGGAAGGATTGATTCCTTTACGCTTGAAGCCCGGTCAGGTATTACGGGCACGGATACCCATTACATGGTGAAGATAGATGCGTTCATCGGTCAGGTTGAGAAAAGGAATGTGGTCATCCGCACAGTTGAAAGTGAACCCAAGGCCAGAAAGGTGACATTTGATCCAGACGAGGTCGACGCTCAGCTGGACATCATTTTGACCGAGGTGATCCAGAAGCTCTTTGAGGGCAAATATTGAGTTAGGTTCCGATAAGCGGGCATCTGTTCATGGGGCTTGAATCCGACATCTTGATCTTTGTTTAGGAGGTCATCTCCGAGGCTTCTGCGTTTTGCTCCTCAGAATGACGTGTCAAAGTAGCATTCGTTTGTTATAAGACTCTGGGAGAATACCCGGCGTTGCCGCCCGTGGAGCAGGAGACTGAAATGCCCGGGGCAGTAGTGGGAGGCAACGGCCACTGAGGAAACCGGAGGTCAGTCGAATCAGACATTCCGCCTGATACCGATTGTCGAGACCTTGCCTTTCCTCTAATTTCGAGCTTGCGGATGTGTGAGTGAGATTGTCAGATCTGATCCTTGGCGATTTACCTACTTCCACCATTATCGGCTCCGGTAAATACTCCAAAGACCGAATCAGTGGCAATCGCTATATCGCGCGATGCCTATGAGGTGTCAATTTCCTTTCTTTATTTAGTACTCGCTAAGTGATTTGGGTTGAAAATTTTATCTATTCTGATAAATTTCTAGTTGTAAATTTAGTTTAAGGGGGAGGTAGGTATGGCGAGTGTAAATAAGGTAATGTTAATAGGTAACCTTGGTGGCGATCCGGAGATAAGGTACACACCAAGCGGTGCGGCTGTTGCTAACTTTAACATGGCTACCAAGGAACAGTGGACCACTAAAGAAGGGGAAAAGGAAGAGAGGACCGAATGGCATAGAGTTGTGGCCTGGAGACGGCTAGGAGAAATCTGTGGGGAATATCTCCATAAAGGAAGCCTTGTTTATATAGAGGGGAGATTACAGACGAGGACATGGGAGGACCGTGATGGTAACAAAAGGTATACCACTGAGGTCGTTGCACAGGGGATGCAGATGCTGGATAGGGTAGGAAAAGCAGGAGAGGCCGTTTCTGTAGAGGAACGTTTTCCAACTGAGGAGCCAGTAGACACACCCGAAGACGATATACCATTTTAAGGAATCCGCCTGCGGCGGACTAATCATCGAGTCTTTCGATTTCCTTCTCATTATCGTCGGTATCAGAGGGTATTTCCTCATGCTTTTCGGAAGTGGCCTGCTTGAAGTTCTTTATTCCCCTACCAAGACCTCTGCCGATCTCAGGGAGTTTGCCGGCTCCGAAAATTATCAAGATAATAACCAGAATTATGAGCAATTCTGGCATGCCAAGACCGAACATTTATGCACCTCTTTGATTAACGATTACTCCCTTTTTTATAATAACTCTATTTATACAAGTCAATTAATTTCTCACAAGGGATTCGCGCGAATCCTTGAAGACCTGCAAGGCTGTTTTTCCCAGCTGCCCAAGATTGAGCACCACAGTTATTCCATGGGATTTGAGGGCATTTATCTTATCCTCAGCCTTTCCCTTACCCCCTGAAATTATGGCCCCAGCATGACCCATCCTTCTTCCTGGTGGGGCTGTCTGCCCAGCAATAAAGGCCATTGCAGGCTTATTAAATTTTTCCTCTATATATTCTGCAGCTTCTTCCTCAGCCGTACCACCTATCTCCCCAATAAGCACCACACCATTTGTTTCCCTATCCTCTTTGAACCACCTTAAATGGTCTATGAAGGAGGTTCCAACAATTTGGTCGCCACCTATACCGACACAGGTAGATTGTCCCAGTCCAGCCCTTGTTAATTGGTCTACAACCTCATAGGTTAGGGTTCCACTCCTGGAAATCACACCGATACCTCCCTGTTTATGAATGTGGCCTGGCATTATACCAACCTTTGTCTTCCCTGGGGAAATAATCCCCGGTGTGTTTGGACCGATCAGCACAGCTCCGCGCTTTCTAATAAAATGAGCTGTCCTAATCATATCGAGGGTAGGAATCCCCTCGGTAATGCATACAATGACATCTAGGCCTGCATCTGTAGCCTCGAGCATGGCATCAGGGGCGAATGGGGGTGGTACAAAGATGCATGAGGCATTGGCACCATAAATATCCACAGCATCCTTTACCCCGTTTAGAACTGGTATACCCTCAACCTTTCTTCCCCCTTTACCAGGTGTTACACCAGCCACAATATTGGTGCCGTAAGCCAACATTTGTCTTGAGTGGAATGTTCCTTCTCTACCTGTAATACCCTGGACAACGACCTTTGTATTCTCATCAATCAGGATACTCATGCGATTGTCCTATTTTTCTATGCAGTGATAGCGACTTACCTCACTTGGTTCGCTACCATGCTTGCAGCCTCTTCCATATCCTTAGCCACTAAGAAATCGAGATCTGAATTCTTTAATATCTCTTTGCCCTCCTCCACATTTGTCCCTTCTAACCTGACAATGAGGGGAACCTTTATCTCTACCTCCTTGGCAGCCTTTACCACACCCCTTGCCAGAACGTCGCATCTCATTATTCCACCGAATATATTGATCAGGACTGCCTTAACCCTCCTGTCACTAAGGATGATTTCTAGCCCGTTAGTAACCATTTCCTCACTTGCCCCGCCGCCAACATCTAAGAAATTAGCTGGTTCAGCGCCAGCCAGCTTAATTACATCCATAGTTGCCATTGCTAAACCGGCCCCGTTTACCATGGCGCCAATATTGCCATCCAGTCTAATATAGTTCAGATTATGCTGGGATGCCCTTACCTCCAATTCATCCATTTCATATAGATCAACAAGTTCGGCGATGTCTCTTTGCCTGAACAGGGCATTATCATCGAGGTTGATCTTTGCATCTAATGCTACAAGTCTGCCTGATTTGGTGATAACCAAGGGATTGATCTCAACCAAGGAACAGTCCTTGGATATAAATAACTTATAGACCTGGCTCGTTATTAATGAAAACCCTTTGAGTATATCTTTGTCTGGCATTGGCTCAATAGCATAGAAGAAATTCCTGGCCTGATACGGCATAAATCCATGGATGATATCTATGGTCTCAATTGAGACTAATTCCGGATGCTTAGCAGAGGCCTCCTCAATTTCCATTCCCCCTGCCTGGCTGAATATCATCACGGGACATTCCAGCCTTCGATCAATAACAATACCGAGATAGAACTCTCTATCAATATCTAGACCTTCCTCTATTAATAACTGTCGGACCTTTTGGCCAGAAGGACCGGTCTGAGGTGTAATCAGAGGATTAGAGAGAACCTCATCAGCTGCTCTCTCCACCTCCTGAAGACTGTTCGCCAGTCTTATTCCACCACCCTTTCCCCGCCCGCCAGCATGAATCTGGGCCTTGACTACCCAGGGAGGACCAGACAGGCTTTTTGCAACATCCCCTGCCTGACTTGGTGTACAGGCTAATTTGCCTGAAGGGACGGGTATCTCAAAATTGCGGAAGAGATCCTTTGCCTGAAATTCGTGAATTTTCATAGTCACCTAATCCATTCGCAATAGCCATATTTTATAGCAAATTTTCAAATCGAATCTTATTATCTTTTGCCTTTAAAATGTCAAGGCCAAAGGGTAGGTTTTTATCTGTAAAACTGAAGATTAGGGTTCGCATCTTTTATTGTGACAAATTATCTGTGCGGTGAAGCCTTTGGCCACTGGTAGTGTAGGTTTCGAATGATGGCCCATAGATCACCTTGACACTCATGGTCCTTCTGCTCCTTCTGATGGTCATCACTGTCGTGGCTTGCCTGAAAAAGGTTCCGGCTAGAAGGACATCAGGGCAGTTTAGAATGAGGAAGTTCTGTAGCTCCACACGTAGTAATTTGCGTCAACGAGGTCTTTGGTATGCATATCGTTTGGATTGAGCAAAGGATCGTTCAGGGAAGCGCACTGCCACTACAATCGGTGAAATCTAACCGGGTTGGTGGATCAGCCAACTGATGTTTGCTGACATGAGCTACCCGTGAGAAATCAGGGGGTAGGGGGAGGGCCTTGGCCCTTTAGGAAGACAATGGTTGCACCCCAGCTTGAGGGGCCTGGATCCTGTTTGAAGGATAGGACTAAAGGGTGCCTCTTTAAGACAGACTCCACCGTACGACGCAAAGCACCCTTGCCCTTCCCGTGAATTATCTTAACCTCCAATATGCCTTTGTGGAAGCAGATATTGAGGTATTCATCCACAACTTTAGAGGCGTCCTTTGGTGCAAACGTATGGAGATCTATCACACCGTTAATTGGGATATGCACAGGTGAATTATGCATGGAACTTAGCTTCGCTAGGCTAATTTACTCTACCTTTACTTGGGTGGCCTTTCTCCCTGCCTTTTTTAGATGCCTTTTCTCTATATTATCTATTCTCTTATCAATCAGAGACCTGATTCCCTTTAAACACTCTATCCTGCTCTTGGCTATGTGTTCACGAAACTCAGAACCAGGGCTGATCTTTCCTTCCAGCCAGGAGAAAAAACGACCAAGATAGCAAAAGGCCTCCTCTGTGGCTATCTCCTCTCTCACTTTAGGCTTTTTGTTTTCCATCTTTCTTTCCCCCAAAAATGATATTTAAATGGTTACCATCTATCTTTGCCTTAACATCCTTATAGGTAGCAACATATCTCGGCAAAAGGATGTGTCTCTTGAATCCGCCTATCCTTATAACTATCTCTTCGGGTAGCCTGTTTAATTCTACCTCTTCTTTGGTGAGAAATGGAAGTCTAATCCTGATTAGAAACTGGCCATCCTCGTGATGAAATTCGTAAGACTTCTCGGTAAAAAAATGTTGGGTTGGATCATGCTCACTATATATATTTGCGCCAAGCTTCTTTAGGCTTTCCGCTCCCAGAGGCTCATTCTTGAAAAGGTTTACGGAAAATATGGGAACAGGGCTGAAATATTCCTCTGCCAATTTCAGGTATCTCTTCTGAGACTCCTTCCAGTCATCGAAGTATTTTTCCTCAAGATTAGCTGGTAAGATCCTGTTCATGACGACCGCGTCAACGCACATCTTATAAAGAGAGAAATACAAGAAGATCCTCTGTGTTTCTTTTAGGACCATCTTTTCTGGATTGGTCACAAGCCTTACGGTGGTTACAGCAGGATCGGTGAGGATCTTATCTATGCCCTCAAGTCTGACAAAAAGATCTTCAAGGGCCCTAAAATAATCATCTTCTGGGAGGGGAACCTCGTAAAATCGTCTGGCTACAGGCCTGATGTAGCTTACTACCCTGCGCTCAATCTTGAATATCTTTCTAATATACCATTCAAGTGTTGTGGGAATACTGATGAACCTCAAAGACTCCCCAGTTGGTGCACAATCGAGAATAATTAGCTCAAAATCGCCTTCCTGCGCATATCGGTTTATATAAAGAAGGGAACTCACCTCTTCCATACCCGGTAAAATAGCAAGCTCCTAAGCCAATATCTCATCCATACCTGATGTATTAAATAGGCTGGCTATATATCTATGGACATCTCCCCAGTTGCTCTGGATCTCTTCATTAATATCCAATTCCTGGATCCATAGCCGATCTCCTACCTTAACCGGCATCCCCCTATTTTTGTCCGTCAAGCCCTTATCGAGGGCAAAGACGTCGCTTAGGCTATGTGCAATATCTAGGGACATTATCAAGGTTTTGTGGCCGGCCTCAGCCGCTTTTATACCTGTAGCGCTGGCAATACTGGTCTTGCCCACTCCTCCCTTGCCAGCAAACATTATGATCCTCATGTTCCCTCTTCTTTAAGATACCTTTGGATAAATGAGCATTACGTTTTGGCCTGTCTTTCATAAGATTTTTCTCAGGCAATAACAAACTATGTATTAATCAATTTTTAAGCAGTTTAGGGAGATTTGATCAAGTGGATTAATTCCCTGTGTCGATACAGGGTGACAGGTGGGGATGTTCAAAATACAGCATGCGGATGGATATTTACTGGGATCTATGTGATTAACGCACTGATATTACTAATAAGAGGAAAAGTGGAGGGTGTTTAAGTATCGACATAAAGGGCAAGCGAAAAGCGTAAGGGTGAACGAGCAAGGCAAGAGGCGCAAAGCGTAAAGTTAAGAGTAAGCTCTAGGGCAGAGGGCCAGAGGTGTTATAGGGCAGGCCTCTTAATATGGTGTTTTTTCATTTTGCTATACAATGTGCTACGGGCAATGTCGAGTTCCCTGGCGGCCTGCTTCAGGTTCCAGCTTTTTTCTTCAAGGACCTTGTGAATCAAGGACGCTTCTGCTTTGGGAAGAGAAGGCTCAGTTAGCTCGAGGATAATTTGCTCCTGTGCTGCGTGTGTTTTGAAGTGATCTGACATAGTAATAGGCCCCTTTCGGTCAGTAGAGAGACTTCGAAAATTACTACCCGCCTTATTGATTGTTCCGAACATGCAAGGCGGCCCGACAGCGTTATTGGGGCTGCTTAGTAATTGGCAAGCAATTTAAGTGCCAAATCTACATTCGCTGTTTGGGGGCATTTAAGAACCCAAAAGTCCTTGGAAGCTGAAAGTCTCACAGGGAAGGTAGGGGGATCTTCACCCCGGTGCGGCATCGAGGTGGGTGTTTAGGGTCAATCAGGCAGGGAGAATCCTTGGTTAGTAGGACTTTTCTATCCTGTATTTCTTCATCTTGCTGTAGAGGGTTCCGCGGGCAATATCCAGCTCCTTGGCTGCCTGCACCAGGTTCCAGTTTGTCTCCTCCAGGACCTTCCGTATCAGGGTTGACTCTGCAAGGGGCAGGGATCTGGAGTAGAGACGGAGGCTGAACTCCC